>MDSZ01076373.1_pt1 | contig 13669 bp, 12 predicted proteins | sample 811201 | NCBI WGS metagenome assembly MDSZ01 (sample SAMN05326647, study PRJNA326480) | marine metagenome | isolation source: seawater | place: Indian Ocean: North | collected 2010
GTACAGAAGAAAAGAAGAGGAGGAAGAGACGAACGCGTGAGACAAAAAAGGGCGACGACGATGCCGACGACAAAAGACGAGATAGAAGAAGAAAATGAAATAGAAAATGTGTACACGAACGAGTATTACACGAGAATGTCTCCGAGCTCGTGCGATTGGTCCGAGGAAAACATAATCGCCGTCGGGTGCAAGGCGGGGCCGTTCGTTTTGTTGATTGTACGTTTTATTGTTTCTCTAATTCTTATTCCTTTCCTTCTTCTGCGTTATCGTCGTCGTCGTCGTCGTCATCGTCACCATCATCATCACAACGCTCACTTCTGTCTCTTTCTTCTTCACTAACACAGAATCCAGCGCAAATCAATGCGGACAATACCTATCCTACGCCTACGGGTCTGATAGATGTCGCCTGCACGAGAGAAAATCCGGACATGCTCGTAACGAACACTGATTTTCACTCGAACAAGACAGTATTGCAATACGAGTGTTCGAACATCTACCGAAGAAAAGCTGGGACGGCATCGAGAGCACCAACGGATGATAGAGTGAAAAACGTACATTGGTCACCTTTAGGGGTAGCTGTAGGTGGGAGGTGTTGTTTAGCGGTGTTGACGAAATCGAATCGAGTGGTTGTGCACGCGGCAAGTAACCGAATGGTGTTCAAGGCGGCGAGTGGAACATCATCGATGTATTTAAGTTCAGCGGAAAAATGGCCTTTTATTCAAGACGTGTCCGAAGAGCTGGCGACTTTATATAAAGAGATAAACTGGAAATCTTTACCGTTTGAGAAAGAGGACGGCGACGAGGATGTGAATCGAAGGACCGGGAAAGATGTAGAAAAAGACGACATGTGGAAACCGATAAACTGCTTCGCCGCGCCTGGTCCTCCAAAAGTCTGCTCCGATATCAATATGGGCATAAAACAAAACAGCAATGATATTAATAACACCGATAATAACAAAACGAACGAGATGTTGCCTCAGAGCGAGGGCGAAAGAAACGTGAACGATAAAAAATATGAGAAATTAGGTGAAGCACGCGTTGGACAGTTGCGAAAAGATTCGCGATGTGAAGTGAAAAGAGATTCACTCTCGTCACCTTGGTTCACATGCACCGTACTAGCCGCAGAATCAGACATGTGTCACAGAGTTCGGGTTCGATACGATAGAAAAGGACTGGATAACGAGTGGATTGTCGTCTCTGACGTTGATAATTTAGGCGATGAAAGTGTTCAATGCGGGAGAACGACCAATTCCAAGCGCTCGACGATGAAAGTGAAACGATGGATCCGACCGGCTGCCACAGCGGCTGCAAATGAAGTCAACATTTTCACGTGTTCTCGCGGTTTTATGATGGAAATATATAAAGGACACTGTTGGCAACTCATAGAAGTTGTTAAAAATTCAAAAATAAGATTCGAAACCAATGGTTTGCCACAATCTGTCGTTTCGAACGAATGTGCCGTTAGAAAAGTTCGAATATGGAAAGGCGTGGATGAAGAAAAACAAGGCGATGACGGATGGGAAATCGTAGACGATTTGAAAAATATTAGATTGCCTGCAAAGCAATTAGAGGACGAAGAAGAGCAAGAAGGGAAAGAGAAAGAAAAACCAGAAGCGAAGAAAGCGCCTCCAACATCTCGAAAAGCGACGAAGAAGACACCAGAGACTAGGAAAAGAAAAGCAGCTACCCGTAAAAAAAAAGACGAAGACGATGATGATTATGAAGAAGATGATGTGCAAGATGGCGATGATGATGATGATGAAGAAGATGATGATGATGATTACGATATTCAAAAAGAGAGAAAGAAGCGAGCAAGAAAACCTCGTGTAGTCAGCCAAGAGAGAGTTACCCGAAAGACGATGAAGGCGGATGTAAAAGCAAAGGATTACTTTGAAATCACAAACACGCACCCGAATGGACTGACAAACGCGACAAAAGTGTCTTTCACATCATGCGCGTGGTCCCCGTCGTTTAAAGACGGCATGCTCGAATCGATATTAACGGTAGGAACGAAGAATGGCGAATTAGTATTTTTTCGCGTCGGAACGAAGAAGGACGATGAGATTGAGGAGCCGTTTTGCGAATTACTCGGAGTCTTTCGAGCGTTTTTGACCCCGGGAGTCTGGGTTTCAGCTATTGATTGGATGCCGATGAAAGACCGAGATATCGGCGATAAGTTGTGGACTTGCGCGGTTGGAAGTTCCAGCGGCGAGGCGAAACTCTTTTTCTGCGACCCAAAGCTTTTATGCAATCGAAGGCTTAACGTAAAAGTTCCTGAAGATTGGGTTATACCTTCATCGCACTTTCATTTGAAAGAAATACTCGTTGAAAGTGCGGATGATGTTCCCATCACTTCGATAAAATGCTATCGCGACCAGCACGTCGATGGACGACGAGGCTTGTACGAAGGAAAAGACGTAAAAGTGGTCGCTCTCGGTAAAGCTTCCGGTGAGGTGCTCTTATTTCGTTCCGACAATATTTCCTCTCGAATTCGTATGTTCAGCGAGCCTGTTCAAGATATGGCTTACCAAAGGTGCGACATTGGCCTTCGCGTTGCCGTTTGTGCAGAGTCTGGAAGAAGAGCGGATGTTATTTTGCAAACGAAGAAGAAGAGAGATCAAGGACAAGCTTCAAATGAAGATTTCATTCTATTTGACTTTTCAGAGATTTTGAACAAAGATTTCCACACGAGCTCGAACGTATCCGTGTGGCAAAGAAGCGTGCGTGCGGGTGGCATGTGTGCATCTCCGAACAGTTTTATAATCGCGAGAACTTTCGAAAGATACGATTACGCGCGGTTGCCTTCTATGCAGAAGTTGCAGAAGATTAAAGGAAAGCGAGGCATTTTGACGTTTCACGGCGCTTCGGCTGTGGACGGTGATGCGTTGACGAAGAAAATTTTCTCTCTCGTGAACGAGTTCGAAGGACAATCCTTGTGGGATTGCGTTGAATTATGTTTGCGCTCGAAAATGTACTGGAATGCCGTCGCTAAATGGTCCAGCCATGAAATGAAGAAGAAGAAAAGTTCTGCATCGCAACAGAAGAAATATGTTCTTGGCGCTGCGTTTGCGTTCATATCTGCTTTACTTCGAAAGAATTCAAGTCGTCAACCGTTGCTTCCAACAAATACAAAGATATACGACAGCAATGACGAGGATAATAAAAGCGAGTCGCGAGTGCTCGTACACGTCGACCAACCTGAAAAGGGATGGGTACCAGAATCACAACGTCTGAAACAACGAAGAAGAAACATAGTTTTGATGAACGAGGAAGATGGCGAGGAGCGGGTGCTCTCTTTCGATTGTCAAGTATGTGGCCCGGCACATGACGACGACGACAAAATCGACAAATCATCCTCGTTTCGAGCGGATTTACGATGCGAGACGTGTGGTCTTCTGTCGCACGAATCCGTCGCGAACGACTTCCAATTAAAGCCGTCGATGGTGTAAAATAATATGAGAGCTTGTTTTTAATTATATATTTACTTGTATATCATGTATTAAAAAAGCATCGAACGACTCGTTAAATTTATTCTTACGCAACACGCGTGTCTTCGATGAAGAAAAGAAAAAACGACGACGAGAAGAATGATAACGGAGATTGCGTTCAAAAGTGCAATCGATTCTTCGTGGAGACCCCGGAACCGTTGAACATTGACGTCATCAAACAGTCTCTCGATTCTTTTTTTTCCAAACACCATCAACAACTACAAAATGGAAACAAAAAAGTAGCCTTCGTCACTTCCGGTGGTACCTCTGCTCCATTGGAGAAACCACCGATGGCGGTGAGATTTTTGGATAATTTCTCGTCCGGAGCGAGAGGAGCGGCTTTGTGCGAGTATTTATCCAAAGAAGGGTACTGCGTGGTCTCGTTGCGACGGACCGGGTCGAAGATGCCTTTCATCCGAAAATGCGAAAACCTGTTTGCCAATACGAAGAAAAAAAGAAATGTTCACCAACACGTCGATTTTCTCTCGATGTTTACCAAAAACGAAGAAGAAGATGAAAATGAAGAAGAAAATGATACACGCACCAAACTCAAATCTATTCAAGCTGACCGACAGCGTGCATACGCCGAATTCGGCTTTCTTGAAATCGAATTCACCACCGTCTACGAATATTTGCACTTGCTCCGACTCGTCAGTGAAAAGGTAAACGTGTACGCGGAAGATGTCATTATTATTCACGCCGCTGCGGTGTCCGATTTTTACATCCCTTGGTCTGAGCTCGCGTCGCATAAAATCCAATCGAACGCTTTGGAAACGAGCGGTAGCTTATTCGCCAACTTTTCGTCCACGCCAAAAATGTTAAAGATGTGCCGAGATATGTGGGCGCCAAACGCGTTTTGTGTTTCCTTTAAACTCGAAACAGATGCGAGTATTATAGAACAAAAGACGTTATCCGCGATGGAAAAATACAACATGCATTGCATAGTAGCGAACGAATTAGACAAGCGTTACAACGAGGTGACCATATTCCAAAAAAGAGAACGTAAAGAAGCAGGCGAGAAGACCGCGGTGGTCGACTCTTTACGTTTACTTCGAGACCCGAACGAAGAGGACATTGAGAAACAACTCGTCGACGATTTGAAGAGGCGACACGAAGAACACGCCAAGGGAATAGAAAACTAGCGCACGATATGTTTTCATCATAGAGTAGAGTTGATAGAGCATCCCTCCCGTAGTTCGTTTATGTGAAGTACATAATTTTAAATTCGCACATTTTCGCCTTGCAACGAACGAACGAAGTTGAACGTCTCGCTTCTTCTCGTTCTTCTTTAAATTCTAAAATTCTTCTTCACAAAAAAAAGGAAGAACGAAAGAGAGAGAAATGGGTGCCCCTGTAGTCGACGACAAGATGGACATCAACGAGGAGACCGTTGGTGTTGAGAAGGAGGAAGAGGCCGAGGAGATTGAACCATCGAAACTGTTAATCAATAACGTCTCTCTGATCAAGAAATCTGTGGAAAGTAAAGGCGAGCCGAGATTCATCGCGAACGTGTTCAGACAAGTACGTAGTATTTCCCGATCTCGTCATCATCATCATAAAAATCATCATCGTCGTCGTCGTCGTCGTCGTCGTCGTCGTCTTTTTTTGAACGATCTCTTCTTTCTCTCCTCTCGAAGCACGTCGCTCACCAACTTCTTCTTCCGTAACAGACGCACGTGGTGCGAACGAAATTGACCGATGAAGTCATCTCTGGTTTCATCGACGCTGTCTTGCCGAACGATTCGGAGTCGTTGCAGACGTTGAAACAGTTTTTGAAAGCAAATAAGACGACAGAGAAAAAAGTAGAGGACGAAGATGCAGAAAAATTCAAATCTGATCTTCCAGAGACGGAAATCTATTGCTACGTCGTCGCGCTCATGCATATGATCGAAACGAAAGATGCGGCTTCCATACAATTGTCCGAGATTTGCTTGCAACGACTCTCTTCGTTCAATCGGCGAACGTTGGACGCGTTTGCGGCGAAGGTGTATTTTTACTACTCGTTGGCACACGAAAGGTTTGGTAACATTCGGGACGCGAGACAGACATTGTTGGCGTTGCACAGGCAAGCCACGTCTCGGTTGGACGCGATTGGGCAAGAGACTACTTTGAATTTGTTGTTGAGAAATTACGTGTCGTTGAAACAGTACGAGTTAGCGGAACAACTTCGATCGAAGACGGTTTTGCCGAGCTCGAGATCTTCGGCGCAACAGTGCAGATATTTGTACTACCTCGGGAGAATTCGGACGATTCAGTTAGAATACACGGAAGCGAAAGAGTGCTTAACGCAAGCGTTGCGTAAAGCGCCAAACAACGCCGCCTGGGGGTTTAAACTCACCTTAACAAAGTGGATTTGTATCGTGCGGTTGCTTTTAGGGGAGATTCCGGAGAGAAAGTTTCTTTCGAGCCCGAGTGAGATGCGATCGAAGTTGTTGCCGTACTTTGAATTGACGAGCGCAGTGAGAGCTGGAGATCTGCACGAGTTTGGACTCGTCGTAGAGAAGCATAAAGCGACTTTTGAAAAGGATAACGTGTTCAACTTGATCATGCGATTACGACGCAACGTCATCAGAACTGGTCTAGCTAAAGTAAACGTCGCGTATTCCAAAATTTCTTTGAACGACATCGCGTTGAAATTAGGCTTAAAGAAGGACGTCGACATGACTATTAATAGTAGTAACAACAATGACAGCGAAGGTGCGATTGAGTGCGTGGTGGCTAAAGCCATCAGAGATGGGGCGGTAGACGCGCAGATTGACTTTGAAACGGGCGTCATGACGTCGAACGAAACGAAGGACGCGTACGGCACTTCGTTGCCGGCTGAAGTGTTCCATCACAGAGTGGCATATTGCTTGGACGTCCATAACGAGTGTCAACGAGCGATGAGGTACCCGGAGAAAAGCTCGAACAAAACGAACGAGACGAAAGAGGAGCGCATTAAACGTTTAGAAGACGAAGAGGCGTTGCGAGAATTCATGGAGGAGGAGGACGACTTTTTCTAGTTTTTTTTCCTTAGGAACATAATGCAATATATTATCAAAACGAATCTGCTAATTTGGTACCAGGTATTACGTGCTATTAGTTTTTCTAAAATCATTTCCTCCCTTTCTTCCCTTTCTTTCCTTTCGAGGACACTTTATTCTTCGGCTTGTCCGATTTCTCCTTGCCGTCGCTGAGCGCGCCGCGTTTCTCCGATTTACCCGTTCCTGGCGCTCCACCTTGCTTGGCTAAATCTGCAAGATAAGCGTCAAAAATATCCTCTGGACTTTTCATCAACTTCGCCGACGACCCGTCAGATCTCCCCCAGTGCATCGGCACCAACCTCGCGCATTCGATTAATATCGATCGTCTCGTGGGAAACTCTGGATTCTTTGGCGTCCCGTCTTCGTTTTTATATTCCACTCTCACGCGTCCTCGCTCCCAGAAATCTCTCGAATAGCACTTATCTTCCAATTCACACTCCAAGTTCATTCCTTTCTCGATGGCTTCTTTAATCTCAAACGGGTATGGCCGGTCGCAACACAATTCTTTCTTCAACTTTCGTCCTTGTTTCACCGTTTTGTTTTGGTCGATGTACGGCGCGTAGATGCACATTCTCGTATCGTGTTTCCATGTAAACCCTATGTTATGTGCGGATAACGGATCGTCATCCTCCGTAATCTCTGATATTCGTGCGCTTTCTTTCGTCTCCGTCGTCGCCGTTTTCTTCTTCTTCTTCGGTCCTCCTCCACCGAGAGGGTCAAACGCGTGTTGCGCCATTTTTCACCCTTCTCTTCTCCTCATTTATTATGGGGGATGATGACCTCCTACTCCTACTCCTAACTTCGTCCTCTCCTTTCTTTTAAAGCCTTTCCTTTCCTTTCCTTTCCTTTCCTTCCTCATAAATAAAAATAAAAAAGAAACAACAACGGGAACACACTTTTGTTTCTCATCATTTGTTTTAAAAACACATGGTATTCACGTCACCGTTCCGCTCGAGAAGCTACGAACGACTGAAAAAAGACGAGAGTAACGCTACCGTCGCCTCATCGTCGTCGTCGATAAAATCACCGGAACCATCTTCGTCTGTTTCTCGCGTGGAAGAGAAGACACCGACGACGAATAAAATTGCTTTTCCCGAACACGAGGATGATTCGATGCGAACGCCTTCACCGGAAGAACAACCATCGTCTTCTTCTAAGAGGAATAACAACAACAACACCAATGCGAGTGGGAGGAAAGTTCTCGGCGAAATGACCAACGACGTGTCCATGACGCCTTTGTCGGCGAAACTGAAAAACTTAAAGTACGTTTTTATCCATTTTTGACAAACAAATTCTGACTGTGCGTTTGTTCCCCTCTCTCATTTTTACAAACAGATTTAGCAGTCCTACTGACCACCAAATGTCACCGGCGACAAAGTTTGTGAATAGAATAGCGCGCCACACGAAGAAAGATAAGAATGCAGGGAGTTTTGGACGAGGGAGAGTGCCATTAGGCTTAGGAAGAGGGAAATTCACGACGACGAAGAGAGCACCTTCTCGGTTCGCCAGCAACTGCGAAAAAGAATAATCACCAAATTCATACGCTACATAAACTCAATTTTCATATTGCTATAATTCATGTTGTATCATCAATACCTTTACTTATATCTGTATACACTATATACTACATACTATTCTGTCGTCATCGCTATTATTACTGTACATCTCCATCCGCTAACTCGACCAAAGAGAGAAAGTCTTGCGAAACTCGCAACAAAGGAGCGTCCAACAACTGAAACGTGAACTTCATCGGTCGCTTGTTCGGTTCGTAGGTCAACGCTTTCAATCGTCCACAATACGTATACGTCTCTCCTTCCATTCTACAAAATAAATGCACGGGCCATTTAGGAAACTTTTTTTCCGCCTCTTCACCTTCCTCTAAAGCTTTGTTCTTCGTCTCCTCGCAGGACATTTCCTCCTTGGACATGGTGCTCAAAATCGTACGAATCGGCGAACTCTCCTCGTCCTGTCTCGGTTGCGCGAACCACGTGATGCACCCACCACAGTTTGTGAACACGTTATCATATGAATTACCATACTTATCCCCAACATTCACGTACAATACGACGCAATTTTTCCATTCTTGTATTCCTGACATTTTTGAAAACTTCGGGTGCGCAATCGGCGATAATTCGTGCACCACCGCTGCCTTCAATCCGCCATCGTTTGTCTCTATTCGGTGACCAAGAAACTCCGAGTATATGTGTTTCAACTCTGCATTCAACGCTTTCAGAGATTGCGGAGAGGATGGTGCTTGACTTTTACTATTACTGCTACTCTTCCGCTTCTTTTTCTCCAATAACTCGTCTTCAGTTAACGTCCTCGACTCCATCATCAATTGCTTCCTTTTTTTACCGCTGCTCTTGTTATTATCTCCCAAGTCTTCGTTCAACTCGAAAGTGGTATAAATTGGTGCCGGTAACTTTCGAATTCGACCCGATCGTCGCACGTTTTCCCGATTCATCGTCTCTTGTTTACTCTTCTTCTTCGTTGTTTCTGTTGTCGTTGGTGGTGACGATGTTCTCGCAACACCATCCTTCTTCTTCATCATCAGTTGATGTAATGGATTATTCTTCACGAGTTTCGCTAATATCGCTTTGTTCCTAGCTACGCGCTCATCGCGCTTGATCTCGTATGCCGTCAGCGTTGCGTTCATATCGTCCACTCGCGCTGTTCAAAACCACCTCTCAAAAATGAGAGCGAAAAGAGAAATGGAGAACAAAATATTATTAATTTTGCCACACACTTTTCAACAACTCAAGAAGAAGAAGAAGAATGACGTCAACGCGCGCGGTGCACCATCATCAGCACGCGTCGACGTCGCCACCATCATCGGTGCGACGGAAGTTGCGCGATAGTAGAGTCACGAGTAAGACGAAAAGAAGAGTGCGCCGTTTCGATATCTCTGCGGGTGCATTCAGCGCCCCTTCGCACTCGTTCGATGCTCCTGGAAACTTCCGCGAGAATTTATCCGTCGGCTTATCCGTCGGGATTGTTTTGAAAGAGGATCAAGGAACAGATGCGGTTGTGTATGGGAAAATAAGAGATTTCTTGACGAACAGTAAACGACATCCGAGAGGGATTAAAGTTCGATTGGAAGATGGAAGCATTGGACGAGTGCGTGAAATTGGCGAAGGAGAAGAAAAAGAAGAAGCAGTGAGCGCAAAAAAAGGTTCGTCTGAAAGCGATGACGATGCCAGCGATGAGAACGACGAAGAACAAGAACAAGAACAAGAACAAGATGAACAAAGAGAAGAACAATCGAACGTCGTATATGTGCGCGGCTTACCGAAAAGCAAAGAGGATATCGAGAAAGTCAAAGAGGCGTTAGTAGCGATAATTTTAGACAACGAAAGCAACAACAATAACAGGAAAAACAGAGGGGTGGAAAAAGACGACATAGTCTCCGTGAAGATTCCAAAACGGTCGGGTAGCCAGGTCATGCAAGGGTTTGGGTTTATCGAGTGTAGAGATATCGAAACAGCGATGAATGTTATCCGTAGGTTAAATGGCCAAATTTTAGAAATAGTAGAATCGAGGAGCGCTGATGACGACGATAGTATTGTTAGAAGTAGTAATAATAGTGAGAACACCAAGAAACTGTTTGCTGCATTTTCTGTGAACAAGAAGAAAAGTAAGGAGGATGGTACTGCCGATACCGGTAAAAAGAAGGGTAAGAAATCGAAACTGACGAAAGTGGAGAAGGAACGTCTCGAGCAAGACGAGAGAAAGCAACAAATTATCGAAGCACGCAAAGCTATGGAAGAGGACGCGCTGAAACTCCTCGAACGACAAAGGAGAGAGAGGGAACGCAAAGAGAAAGAAATGCAAGCGAAGCTTGAAAAGGAAGAGATCGCTCGTCAAGCTAAGGAGAAGAGAACGATGGAACTTTTGCTCAAGCGCAAAGAAGCCCAAGACAGAAACCGGGCGAAAGTTCAAGCCGAACAAGAACGACTGGACAGAATCGACGGAGAAGCGAAAGCGTTAGGGGACATTACCATAGACGAAAGTTGGTTGGTGGAAATTGAGGAGATTAAAGCCACGATTAGCGCGTTGAAATGAAATGAAAATTTTTTGTTTTTGTTATTGCTCACATCTGTCGTGGAGTACTCTCCCAACGAAGAAAAATGCCCAAATTTGTAGGAAAAAAATCCGACGCGCGCTAAAGCGGACCAAACCATAAAATTTCCTCAAATGAACGCTTAATTCGCGTCAGTGATGTTATTACGAGCCCATTGAACTCTGTGTCGATTCGTTTCGTCGTCTAATGGTAAAATGGAGAAATTTATGCTCGAATTGGCAAATTGTTGTTGTTGTCTATCCGGGCGCCCGGGGGGAGAGAGAAGAAAAAGAAAGAGAAAAAAAAAAGAGAGAAAAAAAGCAAAAAGAGAAGCAAAGGCAGCCCCCTCTGCTCTGCCCTCCCCGCCAAAAAAAAAGGAAAACGCGAGAGAGGAAGTTTGGAGGAACCAATCAAATCTCTTTCTTCCGTGAGATTTTTTTGAGTCAAGGAGAGAGGGAGAGAGAGAGAGAGAGGGAGAGATCCATCTATCTCTACACGCGACCTTCATAAATACACTCGTCACAGAGGAAATATATAAAGCACGAACGAAATGCAATCGATCACCGCATCCAACACCGTTTTTGCGACGCGCTCGATCAGCGCCAAGCGATCTTCGAACTTTGTGAGAAGAGCGTCTTCGTCATTCGTGGGGAGACAATTCAAACCATCCGTGTCGCTTCAAAAAAAAACGACGAAAGTGAACGCGACGACGAGAAGCGATGAGGTTCAAGACAAATTGAAGGAAATCACGGGGACGTTGAACGAAAAGTGGGACGATACGGAAGAGAAGCCAGCCGCGGTGGCTTTGGCTGTCTGTGGTCTCGTTGCTTTAGTCGCCGCCGATGGTGTGTTGCACAACATCGACGGGCTCCCGTTGATTCCGAATTTGCTCGAACTCGTCGGCATCGTCGTCTCCGGGTTCTTCATCTACCAAAACTTGTTGTTTAAACCGGACAGACAGGCGTTCAAGGAAAATTTGTCGAAGACTTTCGACGATGTTTTGTAAACAACAAAGATGGTCGCATATTATTAAAAGTATTTAGAACTTGAGAACGCTCTTGAACGTACAAATTCTTTCAACTACACCGGTAGAATATTTTAAACTATCGTTGTGCGTGTTTGTGTTTAATAAAAGAAAAGTTACGGGGTGTACCAACCAGTAAATATGCATACATTAATATGTTATCGCCAGTGTTTCACGCTTAATAATGACAACAATGACTAAGCTTCTCTAATCGTTACTTTATTAGCTAAAATATTTCTCTCGACTTCCGCTTACTTCATCTTACCATACGTCTTCGCCTTCTCCTCCGAAGTCTGGAATCTACCGTGGCCCATCTTGCTCGACGTATCGATGAATTTGAGCGTAATCTTTTCGGTAGCAACACGTCTCGTTTGTTTGAACAAGGATTGTCTCAAGGTAATGATTCTCTTTCTCGGGCCCATGACCGCACCCTTGATCATGACGTAGTCGTTCTTGACGATACCGTAGTGACCAAAGCCACCCATCGGGGTGATTTCTTTCTCAGTCGGATCGTGCTCAGTGTTCGCGCCGAACGAAGCTTCTTCCGCTTTACCAATCTTGTAAATCTTCTTGTTGATTTCCGTTCTGTGGTGATAACCGTGTTGACCTGGACGGGCGACAGTGAAGCCGACTCTCGCCGGGTGCCAGGAACCGATGCAAGCAACCTTACGCAAACCTCTGTGGGTCTTACGCGGCAAGCGAGTGACGCCCCAACGGGTGATAACGCCTTCATAACCTTTACCCTTAGTGACGGCGATGACGTCAATCATCTCGTCTTGTTGGAAGACTGCATCAACCGGAACGGCCTTCTCAAAGAATTTGAAACCAAAGTCAACCTTGTCTGCGACAGAGCCACCGTTCACTTGGATTTCCATCATCTGCGCCTTCTTTTGTTTCAAGTTCTTCACTTTTCTAACTTGCGTGTGTGCGATAACTCTGATGACATCGCACGATTTTTTCAACGCTTCCAAATCTTGTTCGATGGAGCCGTTCGAGTATTTCTTCGAATACTTTTGGAACGCCTTCTTCTTGGATTTGAACCAGTTCTTGTAGAATCGACGCTTGATCTCATCGGACAAGTGTTCTGCCCACACCGTCTTGACGCCTCTCAAACCTTGTGGCGTTCGTCTGTAGCCGACGAGGCCGACGACAATCATTTGCGGGCACTCAACAATAGTCACCGCTTCGCACGTTTCCTTCTTGTGCAACTTGGAACCAGGCTTGTCTACATCTCTCACGATGTGCGTCATGCCGGCTTTGAAACCCATAAAGGCAGTCAAATGCGGCGGCTTGGACGCGTCATCCTTCGGGAAGGACTTCACCTTACCTCTGGAGCGCTGAGATCGCTTCTTCGGCAAAAAGCCCAAGTGACCAAGACGGGGGTCTGTTATTTACAAAGGAGAGAGAAAATGTGTGTTTAGTAAAAGGGCTTCAACAAAGAAATCTCGGAACGAAGCGGAAACCGTAACCTATTTTGCTACATTCAAGCGTTCGCACGTGACACTCGCGCATGCAATCGCATTCTGCGCGCTTGTGTTTGCTCGAAGAACCTTTCCCTATTTCGTAAACACCACGCGTGGCGCGCGGGAGACGAGAGCGACTTCCGACATTTCGCCAAAAGCCCTCTAAGGAATCGAAAATGCGCGCGCGAATGAGAAAGAGAGCTCCTCGACATCGCGCGACATCATCATCTCGCGATGAACAACCGAGACGAACGAATCAAATTCTACGGCGCGAAACGATTGAATCATCACTTACGTTCAAACTTTCTGTGTGACATAGTTTTGTGTGTTCGTACTTGCACAAATTTTAGTGAAGAGAGAGACTTGACTTCCCGGCTGTTCTCCGTCAAAAGGTCTCTTGTTCTCCTCTTTCGTCTTTTTCTCTCCTCGTTTCCAAAAAACAACAACAAAAAAAATTCTTGAGGTGGGCTCTATTTTTCATTTCGTGAAGATGGATGGATTTTTTTTGTTTCCTTCGTTCCTCTTTATGTTCACAAGTAGTTCGTTACTCCTCGTACGAGTTAAAACAAGTGAGACGAAGAAGAAGAAGAAGAAGAAGAAGAAGAAGAAGA
>MDSZ01206194.1_pt1 | contig 13669 bp, 11 predicted proteins | sample 811201 | NCBI WGS metagenome assembly MDSZ01 (sample SAMN05326647, study PRJNA326480) | marine metagenome | isolation source: seawater | place: Indian Ocean: North | collected 2010
ATGTTTGAATCAAAGTCCGTTGGTAATCACTCATTGTTACAATTTTGTAATATTAGATTGACAAATAATCTCTCCTGAACCTAAATGAATCACCCTCGGTTCAAGCAGGACACCATGGTTGTGATGTGTACCTAGATTGAATTCTCCGCTTCAAAGTTCGTTTTTTTTATTCAATTTCTCACCTCAAGATACGCAAAGCGTTGCAAGCATCGAGAGGTCATGAAATAATGAAGATTCAACAGTTCCTTCCCTCAAACCGTTGGATCTGTGGGGCTCCGATCAAATTCCTATGAAAATAACGACCTTCTCCATGCGACTGTCCTTTTTTTGCAGCGTCATACTTCTGGGTACAGGCTGCCACAGCATGTCCCCAACAACCTTGGAATCTAAATCAACAGAAACACCCATGCCGAACGACTCAAATGTGGCGATATCTCCTCTGGGAGCCACTGCCAACGGACAAGAAGTCCACCTCTACACATTGACCAATGCCAACGGTCTAGTCGCCAAAGTCAGCACCTATGGCGCCCTTCTCACCGAGATGCACGTCCCCGATCGAGACGGGCAACTTAAGGATATCACTCTTGGCTTCAAGGATCTGAAGTCTTATGAAGCTGGCCATCCCTATTTTGGCGCCACGATTGGCCGTTACGGCAACCGAATCGCCAAAGGGACCTTCACGCTTCATGGCAAGTCCTACACCCTCGCCACCAACAATGATGCCAACCATCTCCATGGAGGGTTGGCCGGTTTTGACAAGAAAGTATGGGAGGCTAGGCCCCTTTCTACCGAATACGGTTCAGCGGTCGCTTTGACCTACACCAGTATCGATGGAGAGGAGGGCTATCCCGGCAATCTCAAGGTAGAAGTTATCTACACATTGACTGAAGAAAACGAGCTGACGATCGACTATCGGGCTCACACCGATGCCGATACGGTGTTGAACCTCACCAATCACGCCTACTGGAACCTCGCCGGTGAAGGCAGCGGCGCCATCTTGGACCATGAGCTTGAGCTGATGGCTGATTTCTACACCCCAGTCGATGACACCCTTATTCCCACAGGGGAGATCCGCAGTGTCCAAGGGACACCGCTCGACTTTACTACCCCTACCTCCATCGGTTCCCGCATGGCGCTCATGGCAGGCGATCCTGGTGGATACGACCACAATTTTGTGTTGCGCAAATCCGGTGAAGGTCTCCTCCAAATGGCTGCCAGAGTGCATGAACCCAAGAGCGGAAGGGTCATGGAAATCCTGACGACGGAGCCTGGGATACAATTCTATTCCGGAAATTTCTTAGACGGAACACTCACTGGAAAGAGCGGAGGAAACTATGAAAAACGTCATGGATTCTGTCTGGAGACGCAACATTTCCCCGACTCTCCGAACAAACCCCATTTCCCAAGCGTCCTGCTGCGCTCCGGTGAAACCTACACCCAGCGTACCATTCACCGATTTTCAGCCAAGTAATCCCTTAGGGAGGCAGGAAAAGGCTTTACAGGAAAGGGCACCTAACGCAAAAGGTGCCCTTTCTTTACATCGATTCTCAAGGGCGTTCAACCACCATGAAACGCGCTGAACCAGAAGACCAGATTCTGAGGAGGGACGACTGGCCGGAAGTCAAGGCGCCCACCTCATCCAGATCACTCAATTGGGCGACAGGTTGCTGATTGATTTCCAGAATCACTTGTCCCTCTCGAAGACCTTGGTCGTGAGCGAAGCTGGAAGGTTCGATGCGAGTGATGAGCAATCCGTCCACCGATTCGGGAATACCATAACGTTGCCTGAGGCTTGAGGACATGGGGGCCACATCCAGCCCTTCAATCCAAGACTGACGCTTGTCCTCTAGAGGAGGCCTGATACGACCAAGCCCTCCTAGTAAGCCGGCGTAGCCTTCTTCCGGCAGTGCACCGATGGTCACGTTGAGCACCTGGGAGGCACCGTTGCGTATCACACCTAGTGCTACGGCTGAACCGGGCCGTGTTTCCACCACCATCAATTTCAAAGCGTTCATGTCGCTGATCGGCTTTTCGTCATAGGTGACCACCACATCTCCCGGAATCACTCCGCCCGCCTCCGCAGGGCCTTCAGGCGTGACGTCACCCACCAAGACACCTTCCGTGGAATCAAGCCCGAAACCTTTGGCCATGGACTCGGTCAATTCTTGCATGGAAATCCCTAGCAGGCCTCGCTGAACGTCACCATATTCCACCATTTGATCCATGACGCTGCGAGCCATGTTGACGGGAATGGCAAAGCCGATCCCTTGATTGCCCCCACTTCGACTCATGATCATGGTGTTGATCCCAATGAGTCTCCCTTGAGCATCGATCAGGGCTCCCCCAGAATTACCGGGATTGATGGAGGCGTCGGTCTGGATGAAATTCTCGATGTCCATCATGCCAATTTGGGCCCGCCCCGTGGCGCTGACGATCCCCATGGTGACAGATTGAGACAAACCAAAGGGGCTTCCAAGGGCCAACACCACATCACCCACTTCCAAATGATCACTGTTGCCAAGAGTAATCGCCGAGAGCCCCTTTCGTTGGACTTTCAATACCGCCAAATCAGAATGTTTGTCGGCCCCAACGATCTCGGCGTCCAGAGAGGTCGTGCCATCAGCCAACACCACTGAAATCGATTGGGTGCCCTCTACGACGTGAAAGTTGGTGAGAATGAATCCATCGGAAGAGACAATCACCCCCGAGCCAGTACCTTGCGCTGGAAGATCCCGTTCCTCCGGCATGGGAAATCGACCCTCTGGGTCGAAGAAACGCCTGAAGGCATCCAGATCCATGGACCCAGCAGCTGAGGAGCGCTCTTGAACCGTTTGAATTGAAACCACACATGGAGAGGCCGACTTGACGACAGGTGCAAAGCTTGTTGCCGCTTTGATGGGTTCCTCAAGAGGGGATTCATCGATTTGTAAATCAGGTGGATCAAATCTCCCTACCTTGCCCAGCATGGCTTCGGGAAATACCATCCACAACAAGGCTCCTGTGGCCAAGCCACTTCCAAACTTTAACCAAGTATTCATGCTTTGAAGTGAGGAGCTGCTATTCGCGCCACTCCACACCTATCAGGTAATCCATGAGAGAGGCCATCGCAACAAAAAGGTGGTCCCTTCTCGATTAGAAGGCGGCATGGAAGGCTTAAGGATGGGTCAAATTGGGAGGCCAGATGGGTTGTCGAAGGGTGGGAACACTCCCTGAGGCTGGCAGCGTTTGCCTTACGGCCGTGCGCAGCTTTTGCATCAGTTCATCCTGTAGGTCCTTCCACATGGCCTTTCCCGCTAAATTGTGTTGTTCGGCAGGGTCAGCGGAATGATCATAGAGCTCGACTCCCTCGCGCTGATCGTCCCAAAGGGTCAAGCGCCACCGTTCGGTGCGAAGGGAATATCCCATGACACGGTTGGGTTGTAGCCCCTTTCGTGTTCGGGTGACCTGGGTGAGAGCATACCCACGGCCCTTCGCCTGGGGGTTTTTCAGCATCAATGCGAGGTTCTGCCCTTGCAAATCAGCTGGCGCCTGAACGCCACACAAAGCAGTCAGGGTCGGATACAAGTCGACCAAACCGACGGGTGCAGGCGCGACCTCCCCATGAGCACTGACCCCCGGCCCCGCCATGATCAATGGCACGCGGGCACTTTCTTCAAACAAGCTCATTTTCTGCCAAAGTCCATGCTCCCCCAAATGATAGCCATGATCACTGGTAAAAACGACGATGGTCTCTTCACTGAGCCCAAGACGTTCCAAAGCCTGAAGCACGCGGCCTACCTGGGCATCCATGAAACTCACACTGGCCCGGTAGGCCTGTATGGCCTCACGACGAAGGGGGTCGGTCAACAGATCGTGTTCGGCCTTGTGACTCCCCAAGGCCATGGCAGGGAGATCCTGGATATCCTCTTGCACTCCCTCCACCAGACGGATGCTTGCGGTGGGGTAAGCTCCAAAGTAGGATTTGGGCGCCACATAGGGTGTGTGGGGGCGATAGAAGCCCAGTGCCAGAAAAAAAGGGCGATCAGGCCGCTTGGCAAAACGCTCCAGCAGCCAGATGGCATCCTCAGCGAGCATACCATCGGTGTGCTTTTCATCCGGCTGTGGTGAGGCATACCAGCTGAGCGTACCGCCAAACTGGCCTGGCTTGAGACTGAAAATAAAAGGTTCTTCCTCCAGACGATCACAACCCGCTGGGTTCGTCTCAATTTCCCAGGAGGCTGGATCGTCATGCCCATTGGTGCCGACTGATTTGGGCACATTGTAATGATACAACTTCCCTACCCGGGCAGAGACATAGCCCTCGAGACGAAAGGCTTGCGGCAGGCTGTGGTGTGAAGGAATGGTCTGCCGGAATATTTGCGAGTTCCGCATGATCCCAGTGGCGTTGGGATAAAGACCGCAGAGCATGGAATTGCGACTGGGCCCACAAAGCGGAAATTGGCAGTAGGCGCGATCAAAGCGCACCCCCCTGGCTGCCAACCGGTCCAGGTGCGGTGTTTGAGCTTTGCCGCCTGGATAGCAGTCCATATCCGCATTCAAGTCATCTGCCATGATGAACAGAACATTAGGCCGAGTGGCGCCAAAGGCACTTTCCATCTGCGGAAACAAGTGCCCTATGACAAGAAACCATTGGAGCACATGAATCGATCGAAGTTTGTTTAGACCATGGAGGGACCTCATAGTTTAGGAGAATCTCTTTTCTGGATCCTGAGCACAAGCTCAACTTGCCTGGACAGAAAATCAAAGGAAGTGCGTTAAATTTTCCGCCAACCCCACAATCAAACTTGGTCTTGTATTCAGAACAGTGTACTAATTTCCCCCGATGGAGGAAATCGAACTGATTGTCGGCAACTCCAACCGCCGCTTTTCGGGGGTTACCGCTTCCATGCTTTCCACTCTTCCCGGGATCGCTCACCGAATCAAACTCGCCGTTCTTGGATCCCATTTTATCCCCGACTCCATTCCAACGCTGAGCTACAGGGAGTTTCTTTCTACATGCCGCAAACCCCTACCCCATGGAGGACAGCGCGTTTTCCATGCAAGGCGCAACAACGAGATGATCCAAGCCCTGATCGCCAAAAATTTTTTCGGAGCTAAGATTCGCATCGTCTTCACCAGCACCGCACAAAGGAATCACTCATGGCTCACTCGCTACCTCATAGGACAAATGGATGGCATTGTCACCACGTGCCAGGCGGCAGCCTCCTATCTCATTCAAAAACCAAGCATCGTCGTTCCCCATGGGGTCAACACCGAAACGTATCACCCCGCACCTTGCAAAGTCGATGCATGGGAATCGCTTGGGTATCCAGGGAAATATGGGATCGGAATCTTTGGACGCGTCAGAGAGCAAAAAGGTGTGGATCTTTTCGTTGAAGCTGCCCTCCTGATCGCCGAAAAGCATCCAGATTTCACTTTCATCATCGGAGGAGAAGTGACTCCATCCAATGCGCGTTTTGTCAGAGGACTGAAGCAGAAGATAGAAAAGGCCGGCCTGGAGGAGCGAATCCTGTTCATTGGCAAGCAGCCTTTGAACCGTCTTCCTCTGCTGTTTCGTGGCGTTTCCATTTTAGCGGCACTTTCGCGCAACGAGGGATTTGGTCTCACCCCCTTGGAAGCCATGGCCTCGGGAACGGCAGTGATCTGCTCCGGCGCAGGGGCATGGCCCGAAATCATTCACCAAGGCCAGGAGGGATATTGCATGGACAACCCCACGCCGATTGCCATCGCTCAAAAGATGGATGAACTCATGTCCGACCCTGAGAAAATAGCGGTCATGGGGCATAGGGGACGAAAACTCGTAGAGGCATCCTACACCATCGATAGAGAAGCAGCTCAGCTTGCTGCTTACCTCGCAACTCACGTCAAAGACCGATCAGCTTGAAGAAAGTTTTTGCTGATCATAAAGCTGCCTGTAGAGCGCTGAGGTGGCATACACTTCGTCATGCGTGCCATCGGCAACGATCGCCCCACCGGCAAGTGTCTTGTCCATCACAAGGATTCGGCTCGCATGCTTGATGGAACTGAATCGGTGCGCGATCAGGATGGTGGTCCTCCCCTTGCAGAGTTCTGCCAGTGCCTCCTGAATGCCAGCTTCACTTTCACTGTCGAGCGCACTAGTCGCTTCATCCAGGATCAGAATGGGCGCATCCTTCAAAAAGGCCCGAGCAATGGCCATGCGTTGTCGCTGCCCGCCGGATAGGCCTTCCCCTCGTTGCCCTAACAGGGTTTGATAACCAGCCTCCAACGCATGGATATCCTCGTGAATGCGGGCGAGTTTCGCAGCATCTTTCACCCTGTCATCAGAAGCGTCCGGATTACCGACACGAATGTTGTCCATGATGCTTCCACTGAAGAGCAATGGATGCTGAGAAACCAAAGCAATCTGCGATCTCAACTCACCCGCGACCACATGTTTGAGATTGATACCGCCGATCGAAACGCTTCCCTGTTCTGGATCATAAAAGCGGCACACCAAGGACACCAAGGTGGATTTACCCACCCCACTTGGGCCTACAATCGCCACGGTCTCACCCGCTTTAATCTCTAATTCAATCTCAGACAGGATGGGTTCCTGCTCATATTGAAAGGTGACTCGATCAAAGCGAATGGATCCATCTGCCTCACTCAGTGGCATCGGCTGGGTGGGCTCAGGCAACATGTCCTGACTGTCGACGATCAAACTGATACGCTCAAGACTGGCTTCAGCCTGTTTGAGCTGCCCCATGACCACTCCCAGTTTTTTGATGGGGTCATAGGCAAAATACAACGCCATGACCATCGGTAGGAAAACGTCCATAGACATCCCTTGGCGAGCGCCCAGATAGACTGCGAAACCGATGGCCAAGGCCGAAACCATCTCTACCGTAGGCCCAATCAAGCGGTTGTATTTGATGGTCTTGAGTTGCAGCCGCACAAATTGATCCGCAAGGTTGGCAAACATGCGTGTTTGTTTTTCCTGCAAGTTGTAGGCACGTATGTCCGGTTGGCTTGCCAGGTTCTCCGAAAGGTGGGCCGTCAAATCTCCTGCTTTGCCCTGAGACTTTCTCGCCCTGCTGACGATGGCCCCCCCGTAGGCTCTGAGAGGCAGGACCAACACGGGCAATGACACAAGCGCCAACAACATGAACAAAGCTCCCTGGCTGGAAATGGCAAGGTAGAGCAAGATACCTCCTGCCCCAAGCAAGGTTGCTGGTTGTATCACCAGATCGGCCGCTACGCGAACCAGTGCCTTTTGGAGCATGGCCGTATCGGCGATGATGCGACTGATCAAATCCCCTTCCCGGTGCGATTGATGAAAGCTTAATGAAAGGCACTGCAATCTTGAGAAGGCTTGAAGCCGGATACTTTCCACCACACGCAAGCCCACTGCAGCCAAAAAATAACCGTTGATAAAAAGCAACACCCCACGTAACAGGAAAACCAGTGGCAACATCGCACACGCCAAAACAAGCACCGAGGATTCGTCGAGTGGCTGATTCGTGAGCCAGGTAGCCAGGCGCTGAACCGATTCAGGTATCGGTCTAGCCTCACCGCTCCCAGCATCTGCAAAGATGATGGGAAACACATGACGCACCATAAACGGAAGCCCTGCGGAGCTGACCACGCCAGCTCCTACCCCAGCCAAAACGGCCCCCAGAAAGGTCCACTTCATCGGGGCAAGCAATTGAGCATATCGTTTGAATCTCAAAGCAATTTCCTTGTTCCCCAATCATCGACCCATTGCTGATTCTTGGCAAGCATGGCTTGCAGCGGTTTCCTGATCCAAATCAGATCTTCAATAATGGAGAAGCAATGATATATTTAGCCAAGTCAGTTTGAACTCTTTGCTCCATATCGTGACACCGTTGATTGTTTCCAAAGAAAGCAAAAGCAGAAGCACTGTCCTATGGAAAGATCCTCATTCTCCGAGCTGGGTGGCGGATGTTTTCCGTCTCTGGAAAGAAACTGCCCGCCCCTACCCAACTTCAGACTATACGGTTTTTAAGAATGGGTCCCGCTCCATTGTTGCCAGATGGAAAAGCTCTGATGGACCCGTTATCATTAAGCATTACAAGACTCCAGGCCTTCGCCGCAGAGTGCGGTTCGCCTTTTCAAAATCGCGTTGCATGCAAAATTGGCACATGTCCGAGCTATGCCACAGTCTTGGACTTGCAGTACCCAAATTCATCTTTGTAGCCGAGGAGCGGTGGGTGGGCCTGCCGGGGCGCAGCCTCTCGATCATGGAATACATCAAAGGAATCCCTCTCCACCTCTGGGCAACCAGCGAGAGCCGAACCGCAACCGAAATACGGGAAGTTGCAGTCAAACTGGCGAAAGAGATCGATCGTCTCTCAACTGCCATGATCACTCACGGTGATTGCAAAGCTTCCAACATTATCGTGACAGGCGATCACCAACCCTATTTTGTGGACCTGGACGGCGCCATCCAACACCGCAGTCGTAGTGCTTTTCGTAAAGCATACTTCAGAGATGCACGACGTTTTAGGGCCAACTGGCTACAAGACGATACGGGTGAACTTTTCAGTAACGTTTTTTCGGATCATCCACTCCACTCTTAGATTTTGATGATGCTGCCCGGTCGGTCCAACCGAGCACCGTGATGTTTGACACAGAAGGCTTGTGCCCGTGCAATCACCTTTCGACAAAGTTCCCTGTGAGTGCTTAAAAATTCTCTGCCTGTAGAACCACTGTAGGCTTCGACAAATGTCAGAATGTCCCCGTTGTTACCCCCCTTGTCCATAGAAGAATACAACAAAGCCCCGAGATCCTTGATGAGCCAGCGACGCGGCACCGTGGAGCGCTTTTGTGCGCGATGTAGATCCAGTAAAACAACCTTTACGGGTTGCTCGGCAGACCATTGTTCCCAATCCCGATCCTCGATTTGATAGTGACACAAATACAAATCCCGATGATTGATCCCGGCGCCATGAAGATGCCGGGTCATCTCCGCCACTTTTTGAATCAACTGCCTCTTAAGCGCCATGCGACGCCGCCCCTTGAGCCCCCCCATATGTAAAAAAAAGGCTTCGAGTTCAACCTGCTCCTTCAATTCCCGCATCAAAACGAAGGACTGTCGTCGTGCCGGATTCCATCCCCGGGCCCCATACCCCACCAATTCAGCCGTCGGAACGCCCACCTGGTTGAGCCGCCTGATCGCATGCCACTCGTTACTGGCATCGATCACAGGCCACTTGAATGTGATGAGATTCTTGAAAATTTCACTCCAACCAATTCCAGCATGGGCTTTGGCGTAATAGGCTTTGCCTTCAAATTCAAATCGAAAAGTTTTTCGCCCTTCCTTATGTCGAACCACCTTGCCTTCTCGGGCAAAGATTTCCTGAAACACGTCTTCGCCCTGAAAGCAGCGTTTCATGTCTGAATGCAACCAGAGCATGTCGATAGCATGGCATGCTCCCCTAGCCTTTGGTCAAGCCAACTTCACAAAGAGTGAGGCACTCTCCTGTCATATCTCTAGGGATATTTGGATTTATCCAAATACGTAAAAAAGCCCTTGATTTACTCACATTCTCTTTTCAATTTATAACCTGATCAAATCCATCCAAAGTTCGTCGGAGGTCGAACTTTGCATCCTGTTTATTTAAAAGTGTTTCTCCCCCCAAAGCCAAAAACAATCAGTGCAGCGGATTTTCAAAGGCTTTGTAAAATCAGCGAAGTGCTTGTGCAGAGTAAAAATGGACCTACTCTTTTGCGCCATTCAGGGGGTGATTTGTCTAAAATATGGCCAGCAAAATCCAATCTTTTGAGTTCATCCTTCTTTTATCCGTATGCCAGCCGATTCATTCAAAATGCCCAGAAGCTTCTAAAGTTGGGTATCCCGACACCCAAAATATCAGCTTATTTGTTCGAACCCATTACCGGTAGGCGCATCTTACGATATGCGCCTTTGCCAGGCCTGAGTGTCCGGGACGCATTGCACGCCGATGAAGCATCATTTACATGGCGGGATATTGCTCGTTTTCTCCACTCTATCCATGAAAAAGGCGTTTATTTTCGATCCATTCATTTGGGAAACATCATTGATTTAGGTCATTCAAATTTTGGTTTGATTGACTTCACCGATGTAACGTTTTACAGGTCTCCCATACCGCTCAAAAGAAGGGCACATAACATCCACTTCATCTACAAATATCAAGAAGATCGTCACAAAATGGAGCAGACGCCCTCCCCTTGGATAAAAGAATCCTACCTTGAACAAGCGCCCTGGAATGATGAGAAAATAGAGCGCTTTGAGCTACTCTTCGAACGCTATCAAGCCTCAAAAGGATACGGGCCGCAATATTGAGCCACTTGTTCCTCGAGTAAATTACGCAAAAGGACCCATTCAACACCACTGAGAAGTTCTGGATGGCACTTGGTGTGCATTCTTCTCAACCGTTGCCAAAAATGCTTTCGCACCATACGGGCAGAAAACAAAAGTTCTACATCGATCCACCAAAGCGATCCCGAGTCATCAATAAGAAGATTTCCAAGATGCAAATCCACAAATAATAGCCCTGCTCGAACCATAGCCGAGATTTGAGCGCTCACCTCGGAAAGCAATTTAACCCTTACTTTTGCACTCATTAGCGGCAGAGCATCCGATACAGGCTTGGCTCTATCGACGAACCTCTGTATGTAGGCACCTTCGTAGAGACAAGGTTTGGAAAAATGAACAATTTCAATGGGAGTGGGAGTGAGCAGCCCAATTTCCAATAACGCTTCGGCGGAGCGCCTGTGGCGCTGTACCTTACTACGTTTCAAATAAAACCTCGCAAAATCCAGAATAAAACCTTTGGAAACAAAACACTTGGCGACATCTCCATTAGCAAGCTTTAAGACAACACCAGCACCACGATGATTTTCGTGCAACACCTTGCTCTGATAGGTAAAATCGTCGAAAGATACTAGCGTCATAACAAATTTAGAGATTAACCACAGTCAAGGCATCACCACGATAAAAACATTTAGAGACAACCGGCAGAACCTAGCCTAAGCCCAATACCAATAAGCCTTCAAATAATTCACCCCACCAATGCTAAACACAATTTCAACGGGAATTTGCCCCCAATTCTTTCATCATTGTTTTATCATTGGAATTCCAAGAAGCTAACTTATCCAGGACATTGTCAATAGGCATACAACCTTCACAAGATCATGCGGATCGGCATTTTGCTCAGAAAATATTTTGACTTCGGCGGGCTTCAGCGTGATGCCGTTCGATTCGCTGAACATTTAAGGAAAAACGATCACGAGCCTGTCCTGGTCACAAGCCAGACACACACGGACAAGCTCCAAAACCTGGAGATGATCCACATCGCCAGCAGAGGCTGGACCAATATTCAAAAAGAACGCAACTTCATACAGGCTTGCGAGACTGTTCTTGAATCTGCTGACTTGGACACCTGCGTCGCTTTTAGCAGAGTCCCGCATGCCCCCTACCAATTTGTAGGTGATTTTTGCTACAAAGAATACCTTCAAACAACAAAACGCCAAAAGATGTCATGGCTGCCTCGCTACCGATTTATGCTGCTTCGAGAAAGCCAAATGTTTCTAAACCCTGAACGGAAACACTATTTTTTCCTGAATGAACACCAGCTCAAGACCTACCGTTCTTTTTACAGGATACCGGAAGCATCAGTCACGCTCCTGCCCCCATGGGGAAATCAGACCTTCCTCAATCAACCAGTGGAAACTTCTTTCAAAACAGAGTTACTGCAAAATTTGGGTATTTCCTTTGAGGTCAAGATTCTCTTATTCGTCGCATCGAATTTTCACCTGAAGGGCCTTGAGTGTGCTATCCGTTCATTGGAATGCAATGAATTGTCCAATGCTGTTTTGCTAGTTTGTGGAGACGACGACCACAGAGGTTTTGCAAAATTCGCAGCAAAAAGAGGTTTGCAAAATCGCGTCTTTTTCCTTGGCCCACGCAAAGATCTACCCCGCTTGATGCGAATCAGTGACTGCCTGATACACCCTGCTCGCCGGGAAGCAGCCGGAATGATTTTAATCGAGGCTTTATTCAGCGAACTGCCTGTAGTTTGCTCCGAAATTTGCGGATATGCCGCTGAAGTGCAAAAGGCTGGTGGAACCGTCTTGCCAACCGACGCAATCAATTCAGACTACGCAAGATCCGCGGCTGTTTCCATAAGGCGCAGTTCAGAAATTGAAAAGACCATGAGCCAATGGGTTAAACAAAACCAGTCACAAAGCGCTTCAAGCACCATGCAGCGACTTATAGAAGGTCGATTTCATAACAGTACACAGAGCGTAGGAAAAGCCTAACTGGCGTTTTACTACTTTCAGCAATGATCACCTATCTACCAAGAAAGTTGTCACTACATCACTCGATTGCAGATGTAATTTCTAAAACATCATTGAAAAGGCGGCCTTTTCCATCAAGCTGCGTACTCAGCGACCCGACCAAACAAAAGTCGACCGTTATCAAGGTATTAAACAACAATAAAAACCCATTTATCGTTAAATTTTACTTCCACTCTATTGTAAAAGGCATTTTCAGACATAAGGACTACGGTCTTATTGAATACGAGAATTATCATAAAGCGCTCGCACAAGGCATTCCCACCATCCCACCCATGGCTTATTTTCGCCGAACAATTTTTGGGTTAACCGTTGCTTCAGGACTTGTATTCCATTTCGACAAAAATCATTGTACTGTTGAAAAAAGCTTGATAAGTAATCCCACAGGGGGGCAAGAACTCATGAAGCAAGCTGCTCAACTCCTCAGCTTGCTGGCAAAGCTGAACCTGAACTACATAGACTTCACTCCCGCTAACTTACTCTTAGACATACCGACTAAAAAGATCAATTTAATTGACTTCAAACATCTTTACCCACTTCACACAAATGCTTTGGACTATTTGGTGGTTCAAGCTTCCCACTTTCTCAATCACATATCCGACAGCCCTCAAAAAGGCCTCCACCAAGTGTTCACAAAGCATTTGTATTTAAAACACAATGCACACTGTTCTTACGAAGAATTCGAAAAATTAGTTAAGCGACAAATGAGTAAAGGTTACAAAAACAGGGAGAAAAGAAGAAACATCCACAATTGTTTTCTGAATGATAAATGAAAGCACTGCTGTATTGGCTAAATTATCTGCGCATCGAGTTGCGCCGCAAACGTGCCAAGAAAAAAGGAAGGAAACTTCGCCTCAAAATCGGCAATGTGAACTCATTCTTCAGGACTTTAAACAATGAAGGAGTCAACTATGCTGTGTTAAGATGGTTCGAAGAAGTACCGCTGACACTAAAACTCGAGAAAGAGTTTTCTAATGATGTGGACATACTATTTGCTGTAGCAGATCTTAAGAAGCTGGTTCAAATAGCCTCCAAGCACCCCGGATACGTTTCTTTTGATTGCTATAGTGCTGAAGGAAAAAAAGGAAGCGCAGCGCACGGATATCCTTACTACCCTCCTATATTGGCTTACCAGATTCTGAACTCAAGCGAACTATATAAAAACACGTTTTACCGTCCTTCAGCGCAAGCTTATTGCTTGTCTTTAATTTATCATGTCATTTATCACAAAGGAGAAAGCTCAGGCATTGCTTTTAACCAACCGCTTACGAATCTGCCCAATACGCATCGAAATTACTCTGAAACGTTAATAGCTGCTGCATCAAAATGCGGGCTAAAACTTCCAAAT
>MDSZ01239189.1_pt1 | contig 13668 bp, 14 predicted proteins | sample 811201 | NCBI WGS metagenome assembly MDSZ01 (sample SAMN05326647, study PRJNA326480) | marine metagenome | isolation source: seawater | place: Indian Ocean: North | collected 2010
AATCTAAAATTCCAATAAAGATTATCGTGTTGAAATCTTTTTTCCCCAAAATCCAAATTAATCATTTTTTTAATTTTTAAATATGTGTTTTTGGAGTCGGTTAATACTGCTCCTCCTTCTCCAGTAGTTATGTGTTTATTTGCATAAAAACTAAAAGTCGATATGTCTCCAAAAGAACCACATGGTTCTTCGTTAATTGACTGTCCGTGTGCTTCAGCAGAGTCTTCTATAAGATATAAATTTTTAGATTTACAATAATCTCTTATCTTTTGTGCATCAGATACTAATCCAAATGTATGAACCATGATTACAGCCCGGGTTTTTTTTGTAATACATTTCTCTATATCCTCAAGTCTTGCATTCCAGCTTTTTTCATCTACATCGTAAAATACAGGCTTTGCGCCTGTTCTAATGACAGCAGACAAACAAGAAATGATAGTGAAAGATGGAATAGCAACTTCATCATCCTTACTTAAATTTAACGACTGTAAAGCGATGTCTAATGCATTTGATCCATTTGACAAAGCTATTGCATATCTTCTATTAAACTTTTTTGCAAGCTTGTCTTCAAATTCTCTTACTATCGGACTAGTACCTGAAATGTAAGTTTTTCTCAATGCTGAAAGAACACTTAGATAGTCACTAAATGAAATGTATGGTGAAAAAACAGGTATCAAAATTTAAAACCTTATCTTGTCAGATTGCTCATCATAGGGTCCCTGCTTTATTTCAAAAAAATATGAGTCTTTTTGAACATCAAGTTCATGGCCTCCTTTAAAAAAAACAACTACTTCACCAGCCCCTATGACACTTTCATGAATTTTTATTTTCTCATCATCATAAATTGTTACTAATACTTGACCATTTACCATTATTAATGCTTCAGAAGTTGATTTTATAATCCTTTCGTTCACAGGGTGATAGTGGCGTTCAATTTTTGTATTTTTTTTGAGGTTAAATGAAGCTACTTGAAATTCTTCTTCATTATTAGTTTTAAAATCTTTTTCAACGTTAGAATTTTCATTTATAAATAAAGCAAGCAATTTATTATTTTTATCAAATATTTTCATATTTAATAATTCTACATTTTATTGCAACTTTTATATAAGGTATCCCTCTTTTAATCAATTGAATAAATGAGTTTGCTGTTTTTGATTCACCATGTAACCTAGTTTCACAAATATATCCTACTTCATTTATTTCTATTTTTTTTTGGGTTAAGTCGTTGATCAAATAGATAAAATATTCCCCATAATCTGATTTAGAAAAAATGTCTCTGTTAATATCTTCTTTCGAAATAACTATAAATCCACTAGTAAGATCTTTGACCTTTGTTTTGAGAAGAAACTTTAATACTTTATTGAAGAAAATTGAAAAAATCATTCCTAAAACTGAGTCTTTAGATTTTTGGACATTTTTTATTGCCTTATAAAAACTATTTGAACTTAAATCTTTTACTCCTTTATATCCACCGCCATTTGAAAACCTAGAACCGACGATGACAGTCTTATTGTTAACAAAGAATTTGTTAATTAATTTTAAACTATCAAATGCTGGCATTGACCCATCTGCATCAAGCCACATAACGTTTTCATATAATGAATTATCTATACCAGTCAAAATTGATAGAGGTAGTGAAGGGTTTTCTTCTCGAATCAATATTTTAATTTTAGAATTAGATTTTTGTAATGAATCAATATAGTCTTTTGTGCCGTCGACTGAATTATCATCGATGACTAATATTTCATAATTTTCGTAATTATTTTCCTCAAGGTTTGATATAAAATCTGGAATTAAATTTTCTAGGTTTTCTCTCTCATTAAGAGTTGGCAGTATTATTGAAATATTTTTTTTAATTGAATTCACAAATACACCTAAATCTCTATTTTTTTTTCAGCATACAAAAAATTAAATACCCATAACTATTTGAAAACAATCTTTCAAAGAAATTATTAAATACTTCACCACTTCTAATAGAGAATACAGAAAATGCTATACCAAAGTTTAAAAATTTATGAATTTTATTTATTTCTTGAAATTTTGTTTTTCTAATTATTTTATTTATCTTCTTTTTATTAAGTTTATTAATGTGCTGATCTCTGTATCCAGTATTCGAAACTATATTCAGAATAATTAAAAGAATCCTAAATTGTAAATTGTTGAAATTTGGTGTTGTAAAAATTAATTTCCCGTTTGGTTTTAACTTGTCATATAAAATATTTAATGTTTTAATCATATCTTCATGGCTTAAAAATTCAAAAAGGCCTAAAACAGTTATTAAATCAAATTTATCTGATTCAAATTTTGATTCAAATTCTAATAAATCGTAAAATTCAAATTTACCTGAATAATTCTCTCTTGCATAATTTATTTGTTTTTTTGCTAAATCAACACCTACAGAATTTGCTTCTGAAAAGTTTCCTATGAAAGTACCTGGGCCACATGCATAGTCAAGATGATCGATAGATTTATAAAGATAAGAATTTATTTTTTTGAATGTTAAGTTGTGCCAATTGGTTTGAATTCCTCTATCGTCTAAAAGCCCCTGTTGAAAAATTTTATCATAGTAGCCAGTTGGAAAATCCGAGTCCCAAAAATTAGTCATATCTATCCCTTTTAGTTAAGAGTACAACTAATTGGGTACAAAACTACGAAATTTGTTGGATAAACTATTACTATTGTTATTTGGAACTATGAATGAACATTCAATAAATAATATTTTAACTAAAGGTATTTGGTACCATACCGTTGAATATAACAATATAAAATCTAAGGGAACTTTTGACTACACAAAAATTATAGACAGCCTCAATTTTCCAAGAATGGACGATTTAGAAGTTTTAGACGTTGGATGTTCTGATGGGTTTTTTAGTATGTATTTTTTAAAAAATCTCAATGCGAAAAAGGTTACAGGAGTAGATATAAACAAATATGATGGATCTATTGCTTTTGAAGTTTTAGATACTTATAAAGAAAACTACATTGAGAAATATGATGAAAGAAATGATTTTAATTATTTAATCGATGATTATAAAATATTAGAACTTAAGGATCCAAATAAGTTTAATTTTTTAAAGAAAATTTATGGTTTAAATATGGACTTTATTGAAGGATCAATTTATGAACTCGAGAATATTGAAAATCATGATGTAACGTTTTGTGGATCATTACTTGAGCATCTACGAGATCCTGTTTCAGCTATTGAAAACCTTTATTTGAAAACTAACAAAATGTGTATAATCGATATTTCAAACACCATTAAAAATAGGTATGTAAATTTATTTAGACCATATTTAAAATATACAAATTCCGGCGGTAACTTCTTTCATTACTCTGAAAAAGCCGTGAAACTTATGATGAAAAATGTTGGATTTAAAAATATTAAAACATTAAAAAGATACAGAATAAAAATTGAGAAATATGGTTATAAAATTCCACATTCGATATTGATAGGATATAAAGATTAGGGTTTTAAAATTTTTAGATTTATATTTTCTATTTCAAGTATATGTACAATCATTGACAATGCCCAAGTTAACAAAAGTGTTCCGTGAATATCTGGATTGTTAGTTCCTTTTGTTATTTTTACTCCGTAATAATTCGTTTGACTTTTTCTTAGAAAATAAGAAAAACCTCCATCTTTTTCATAAAAATGTAGAGAAATAATTTCAAGTAAATCATATATATATTTTTTAATTTCACTTCTTTTATATGTTGTCTGATTTGAACATTTAAATAATACATAAACTACATCCACTAAGTCACATCCATCATGTGAAATATTTGAGCTAAGACATAAATCAATTAACTTTTCTGGATATTTAATTTTTTCATCTAACCAATCCAAACCTGAAATAACTTTCATACTTCCATTTATCAACTCTCTGTTAGAGGGTTTTGGATTTATAAAATAGGCACCTGTTTGGGGATCGCATACCTCATCGATGAAATTAATAATATCTTTAGTGTGTTTGTTAATTTTTTCGTTTTCTAATTGTGACAAAAATAAAGACATATTTGCAAACTGAGCTCCTGCCATCCATGGGAAACTCCAGTTTTGTTTTTCTAAATAATCAATCATAAAATTTTCGTCGTCAATCAAATCTCGATATATAAATTTAGGTTTATAACCTGCTTCTTTAATGGTGACTATTGCCTGTTTAGTCTCTGCACGTAAAGATCTTGTGACAAAATCATCTAGTGTTTCATATTGTTTTATTTTTGAATTCGTAAGTAATTTTTTAACTATATATTTTGAAGATGAAAAAATATTAAATTCATATATTGCATTAATATATTCATGATCTATGTAAGAATTTTCTATATAGTTTGAATTAGATGTTTGAAAGGAATTTATAAATTTAATCCAAGAATCTTTTTGATTTGTGCTTAAGTTATTATATTTATCAGTTATGTATTTAAGCTTCAATGCATAGCAACTAAAACCAAGCTCTAATTTTAAACCATGTTTTGTTAGCCCTTTTTTTGCGGGGAAAAATGCGTATTTTGAATCTGTTTTTTTTAAGGATTCAAGAAAATCATCAACTAATTCTGGAATATCAAATAACCATGGGTAATTAGTTTTAATCTGATTATTCAATTTTTTATCTTTGTATTTTTAAATAGGCCGACAGGTCTTATTTCAGACTGATAGATAATTTCAAAATTATTTTGATACAAGTAATTTAAAACATTAACTAAAGTTGATTCTTGTAGTACCCCTCTTTCTTTTCCATAATCAACTGATATAAATTCAATTTGGTTAAATAGCTGTTTTGCCCCTTGCAAAACCTCAGGTTCAAAGCCTTCAGCATCTATCTTTAAGAACTTTATTTTTTTTTCAAGATTTAATGAATCAAGTCTTTTTGTGTTCACTACTGTTTTTTTATTTGTTCCAAAATTAAATAATGATGAATTTGCTCCATCACTATCAATAAAAAGTTCGGCTGTTCCATCTAAATTTGATAGAGCAAAGTTATTAAGTATTACATTATTGTAATTCTCACAGTTTTTTGCCAAAAAATTGAATGCTTCTTTATCTGGTTCAAATGCAATATAGTCTATACTTTTTTCAATCTCACTAATTGCAAAATATACCTCACCAATATTTGCTCCACAATCTAAAAAGGTATCACCATCTTTAAAAGATACCATTTCTAATCCATAAGTATCTGTGAGTATTTTTAATCTTTTTTCAAAACCAATAAATATTCTGTTTAGTCTATCTTTTGGATAATAAATTTTATTCTTATTATGCACTATATAATAATTTTGATTTTTAAATTTTATTTTTTCTTTTGTGCAACCGATACTATTCATCAGTGAACACAAAAGTTGATTATTAAATTTATTGAGTATAAAAATTATTATCTTTGCTCTTAATAAAAAAAATATTTTCTGAAAAAAATTATATTCTTCTACATTTAAATTATAAAAAAGATAGTTTGGAATATTTACTAAATTAAAGTTTTTAAGTTTTGACATCCCATTAAATCTTTTCCTAGGTAGGATTCTCCCACGTAGGTTCAATCAAATTCTGGTCAATAAGGACCTTTTCTTTTTTAGCTAGCTCTAAGTCACTATCAACCATCATCTCAACTAATGATTCAAAGCTTGTTTTTGGATGCCATCCAAATTCTTTTTTTGCTTTTGAATAATCACCAAGTAAAAAATTTACTTCGTTAGGTCTAAAATATCTTTCAGAAGTAACAACATAATTTTCCCAATCTAAATCGACGTGCTCAAAAGCTTTTTTTGCAAATTCTTTAACACTATGTGTCTCTCCTGTAGCAAGAACCCAATCAGATGGTTTTTCCTGCTGCATCATCATCCACATACCTTCTACAAAGTCTCCTGCAAAACCCCAGTCTCTGACAGCATCTAAATTACCGAGTGTGAGTTTTTGTTGTAAACCTAATTTTATCCTTCCAACTGCCCTGGTAATCTTTCTTGTGACAAAAGTTTCTCCCCTTAAAGGTGATTCATGATTAAATAGTATTCCATTTACACAAAATAAACCATAGGACTCTCGATAAAGCCTTGTCATATTATGGGCGAATACCTTTGAGGCAGCATAAGGACTTTTTGGAACAAACTCTGAGTTTTCATTTAATTTTTCTTCATTTATCCCTCCAAACATTTCAGATGAAGAAGCTTGATAAAATTTTATTTTTTTATCTGAGTTTTTAATTGCCTCAAGAATAGAAACCGAACCTAGTGTTCCAGTTTGTGTTGTAAAGATCGGGTTTTTAAATGATACAGATACGTGTGATTGTGCAGCTAAGTTATAAACTTCATCTGGCTTAATTGTGTTAATTAAACTATATAATGAAGCTGAATCAAGTAAATCTGAATAATGAAGATTTAATTGTTTTGTTACTTGAAATTTAGAAATTAGCGGATCAATTCTTTCAGTATTTATCGAGGAAGACCTTCTAATTGTTCCATGAACCTCATAATCTTTATCTAATAAAAGTTTTGCCAAATAAGAACCATCTTGGCCAGTTATTCCAGTAACAAATGCTTTTTTCACTTTTCTAATGTTATTCAATTAATGTGATTATTTTGAGTTTTTATACCTTTTTTTAAAAAGTATCCTAAAAAACTAAAAAATACAAGTGGAAAGTGTACACTTTCTAATGTTGCATCAAAAGATGACATTAAATATATAGGTATTAGATAGCTTAAAATATTATAGGAATTAAATTTTTTCTTATATTTGATGATTATTTGAATATTAAATAAAACAAACAAAATTAATTGAATAAAACTCCCCCTTGCAAAAATATTAACAAAATAATTATGTACATTTTCATTCATTCCATCCCTACCAAGTCTCCCTGGTGCTGTAGGATCAAGCATGACAGGTATTATTTCTTTATATCCATAACCTTTTAACAAAATTGACTTATTTGTCATATCTTCAAGAACATCTTGCCATATATCAAGTCGCCATTCAGTGGTGCTATCTTTTGATCTTAATCTTCCATCCTGCAAATAGAATGATAGAAACACCTCAGTAGTTTCTCTTCGTTCTACTAAATCATTTACTGTATCAGCAATGATTTCTGTATTCGAAAATTCGGGAAGTTTTGCAAAATCTAAATTTCCATACACTCTAAAAGTTGAAATTAAAAATAAAGGTATTGTAAGTAACAATATAACAAAGTTGATCCAGTCAGCTTTGAAAAATTCCCTTCTTGTGTAATAGATTTCAATTAATAAAAATATGACAGCTACAAAAAAAGCTGCCCGGCTGTTGAATAATAAAAGAGGAAAGTAAATAACAGAAGATAGTATTAAAAATCTCAAATAAATTTTTTGGGAAAATTTATTTTTTGCCATTAAATTCGTAATAATTAGTACTAAAGATAATTCAGATCCTTTTAAAAACTGAAATTTGTCAGATACATTATTAAAAAAAGCAATTACGAAGTTTGGATAATTTCCAGTTGAAATTATGTACATAAGAATCAAGCAAAAAATTGTTGAATAAAAGAACAGATCTTTATATTTATCAGGTAAAAAATATAGATAACCAAAGAAAATAAATATTAATGTCCATATATACGAACTAGATTTAAAAGCGTAAAGATTAAATAGATTAGTGTTTGTAACGACTACAACAAAGAAAAATGAAAATGTAATGTAAAAATAGGTTTTCTTTAGATTATTAATTTCATACATATCAAAATATTTACTTATAGTAAATAGCAAGAAAGTTAATAATATACATCCACCAATTATTAGCTCTCCAAGTCTAAATGGACCAATAAGAACACCAACAAATGGTCTTGTGAACAAAATAGAAAAAAATATTGTAATTAAATAAGATAAAATGATAATTTCATCAATAACTCTTCTAATCTTTTGTTTCATATATACCATTCATTATATTTTTTCATTTCATTTTTTTTGTTTTCTCCTAAAAGAAAATTGAAATGAATAATATATGGACTCAATTTATCTTTATTGTTATAAAAATGAGGACCATTTGGAAAGTCGTCTAATGGTAACACACCATAATTAAACTTTGCTTTATTTCTATTTATATAAGTCTGATCATGAGCAACATACCCTAAAATTTTTTCTATTGGAAGCTTTTCAGGGTTAAAAAAATTTAAAGTTTTTTTATTTTTTTTAATTAACATAAATCCAGCACATAGATTTATCTGGTTTGGTTTTGAAGGTCTTTTGTCATTTTGAAATAAAATATCTTTCCTATCCAGTGAATTTAATAATTTATATTCTATATTTTTCTTGATAACAATGTCACCATCAATATAAAGAACATGATCAGAGTTGATAAGCGATGAATGGATAATTTGGAATTTGCTTATCATTATCCTATTAAAAGGGTTATCTTTGTTTCCTTGAGGGTCAAACTTTAATAATTTATTTGAGCCATCGTGATGCTCTGATTCAAAATACTCGGAATTATTATGATTTGTAGAAATAACTTCATAAGATTGCTTATCCAAACAAAATACCTTCAAATCTAATTCAACATTATTTTTCTTAATCGATTTAATAAGGTTTAAAGTAAAATCTGTATAACCTGCTGTTGTAAATGTAACTGCCGAAAAACTTTTATTCATTGACCAAAATATTTATCTCTTTTGTAAAAATTTAATTTCTTAAATAATTAGTATTGCTCTCATACCACTATAGTTAGTAATCGTGAGTAATGAAAAAATCACATTTGTTTTTACTAGTGGTCGTTCTGTTCGACTTCATGATGAAGAAAGTGCAAAAGAGTTTTTGTATTCTTACAATTATTTTGAAAATGACTTTGAAAATACAGAATTATTTGAATATCTAGAAAATAATAATGAGTCCAAATTCCTGAAATTATTAGATAAAGTTTTAAGAAAAATTTCAGGATTGCCTTTTTACACACAACAAAGACCGAGTAAATCTCAAAAAGAAACCATCTCAGAAAGTAAGTACTTAATTTATACGAATCAAAGGCACGGCTTATCCTATTTACCTTACTTTTTCTTTAAAAAAAAGAATCAAAACTTATCAATAATAGTAATGGGTCTTATAAAAGATAATTATGGAAATAAAATACAAAACTATATTGCTCATGTTGTGTTGAAAATTTTATTTAAAGTTTATGATAACTTGATATTTTTAAGCAGTGGAGAATTTGAAACAGCTGTTTCAAAATTTTCTAAATTTAGTCAAAAATTTAAATTTTTACCTTTTTCAATTGATACTGATTTTTGGATTTCAACTCAAGACACTTTAGATAAAGAGTTCATTCTTTTTATAGGAAATGATGGAAATAGAGAATATAAAAAAGTCGTTGAATTAGTCAATGAAATGAAAGATTATTCATTTCTGCTTGTTACCTCAAAGATAAATAAAGAGGAAATTAGAAATGAGAACTGTAAGTTAATTAAAGGTGATTGGCTAGAAAATAAATATTCAGATAGTTATATCAGAAAACTTTATGAACAAGCAAAAGTTACTATTCTTCCGTTAAAGGAATCATTGCAACCGTCTGGTCAAAGTGTAGCTTTGCAATCAATGTCTATGAAAGTTCCAGTAATGATAACTAAAACTAGTGGTTTTTGGGATTATTCAAAATTTAATGATAGAGAAAATATATATTTTGTCGAAAATAATGATATAAATTCATGGATATTATCTATCGAAAAAATATTCGACAATGAACAGCTATTAAAAAAAATTAGCGAAAATGCTTACCAAACTATACAAAAAAATTATAAACTTGAAGAGTTTTACAAAGGTATAAAAAAAATATTAAGGGTAAGCTAAAATATTTTTTTTAAAATTATATACCTTTTTAGATAGTTTAGAGTTGTTAAAACTCCTATCTCTTTCATTTAAAACTTGATTTTTTCTGTTTAATAAATCTGTAAATAGTGAATAATACTCTTCACACATTTTTTTAGAATCTTTTTCGTATTTTTTTAAATTTTCAAAATGTAAATCATAGTTTGTAATAATTGCTTCAAGCTTTTCATTAAAATTAGTCTCATCAAATATTTCACCATACCCATTACAATATTCTGGAATTCCACCACTATCAATATACAAGATTGGCAATCCGCATTGTGCAGCCTCAATATGATGGTTTCCTGATGGTTCATTTATTGAGCCAGTTATATACACATGATGTTCTTTAATTTTTTTTGCTAATTCATCGCCTGATAATGGATGGACTAACTTTGTATTTTTAAATTCAATATTTTCCGGAATATTACCAATGTAAGTAAATTCGATATTGTAATTAAAGATATTTTCCTCAATCAATTTATCTAGCATTAAATAAAATTTAAAACCTTTGTTCCAGTTTGCTCCCCAATGATGGGTAACAAATTTTAACGAATCTTTTCTATTCCACTTAAGGATATTTTTTCTGTTAAATATATCCTTATCGGCACCACTAAGAATAACACTGTACCGTTTTGAACTTATTCCTTGTTTTATGTATAAATCTTTTAGCCAGGAACTCACAAATACTGTAAAGTCTGCTGATTTGTTAGCTCCAATAATATATTTGTTTACAAAATGTTTATTTCTTGTTTTTTTATTTGGGTCAATTCTTTTTTCATCACACTCATTAACCCTATGTACAACAATAGAATCTCGTTTTACAAAATTTAAATATTTATTAACGTCCAAATGTGTAAATGCAGAGGAGGGAGATGTAAATCTTGGTTCTGTCATCAATATAATATCAATGTCTTCATCATTTAAATCTGTAACAACTTCAATACCTTTATTTTCTAAAAATTTCTTAAGATTTATTGCAAATAAATTACCACCACCCCATGGACCTTCAACAATTTTTGAGCCTATACTTACTTTCATTTCATCTCACCTAAAAGTTCATTATATGCAACAAAACCATCCGGTATAAATAAATTCTTTACTCTCTTATGGGCATATTCAGTATCTGGTTCAGCAGATTTAAAATTGTTCATGTCAAAAATAGACTTTTCATTTAAAATTTCTCTAGCAATACCAACATCAGTAGAAATAATTGGGGTCTTTGTTGCTGCACATTCAAGTATTGACTGAGGTCCTCCTTCATATCTAGATGAAACAATATATAGATCGAGAATATTATAGAGATTATTTATTTTTTCAAAATTTGCCATTTCAATGTATTTGTATTTAATTTTGTTTTTATTAAATTCATTAATTAAATAATTTCTTCTTTTACCAGTCAATATAACAATCAAATCATCATGTTTTCTATTAAAATGTGAAACGATCTCTAATAGTTGATCTGGTCCTTTTGATAGTTTTGGAGAAATTAAATCATTTCCTTCCGTATCTCTTTGAAATGAACCAAGAACAAAAGCACTTTTTGAAATTTTAAACTTTTCTCTAAGTTTATCTTTTTCTTTAATCTCAAACCAAATATTCTGATTCACCCAAAATGGAATTGTTTTAATAGGTTTATTTGTCAATTTCTCAACTTGCTTGTATGTTTTTTTTGAAATGACATGATAAACATCTACATATTTATCTCTTTCTAGAAAATCATTTTGCATTTCATTATCAAATTTATCTTCATCAATATGATGAATGGTGCACAAAACTTTATTCTTTTTTAAATATTTTATTGGTATTTTTTTCCACATCCAAGGAGCTATGATCCATATTATTTTATTTCCATAAAAGTAAGTTTTGTCTTGTTTGAAATTATAAGTGTTCCATTCTTCAACAAATCTATCAACAACCCAACTTTCTTTTGGGTTATTTAAATAAATACTCATACTGAAGGAACGATATTTTTTCGTACGCACTCTGAATAGTATTTTTGTTCATCTTTTTTTAAAGTAGAAATATTATTCTTCATATTTAAAAAATACAAACATTCATTTATGGTCTTGAATTTATAATTTTTTTTGATTAAGTCTTTCATTAATTTATAGTCTTGAGCATAATAAAAATTTTCATCATATAGTCCAATATCTTCCATGATTGACTTTTTTATTAACAATGTTCCGTGAATAAATGGATTTTTATATTTCATTAAGATTTTTGGCGAAATAAAAAAAGAATAACCTGGAATTTTTTTGTTTGTATCATTTTTAAATGCTCTTGAAGTACAAAAGTCTAGGTTAAAGTGCTTTAAGTAATTGTATTGAGTACTTATACGATTAGGAAGACTTATATCATCCCCATCTTGACGCCCTAATATTTTTCCATTTGAATTCTTAATTAATACATTTAAGGACTTTGTCAACCCGATATTTTCTTCGTTTCTAAACAACGTTATATTTTTATTTTTCTTCGAAAGTTCTAACAACTTCTCATATGTGTCATCCGTTGAACCATCATCAATAATCAAAAATTCTATCTTTTTATAGTCCTGATTTAATATGCTTTCTACAGATCTTTCGATCGTATCACTTGAATTATTAACACTCATCAAAATTGAAACAAGATCCATTTTTTTCTCACTATCCATCAATAATGTAATCAAATTTTTTTAGGAGATTTTTTTTGTCTAAAAGTTCTTTAAGATAGGATTGATTTTCAATTCCTATATTTTCATTAAAGTCAGATTTACTCATTAGTAGGATTTTATTTTCTAAATCTATATAGTTAAATTGTTCAAACGAAAAATTATACTCTTTTGGAAAAAATTCAGAAATTCCACCAGTATTTGGAAATATTGAAGGTATTCCCTGTAATGATGCTTCACACAACAATGTTGGCTGTCCCTCATATAGCTTGGTAGCAGTTACTACTGCCTTCGAATTTTTAATGATATCATAAACTTTTTCATTTTTAATTGAACCTAAGAATTGAACTGATTTATCAGAATATCTATTTTTGAGGGTTTTCAGATACGGTCCTTCACCTATGATCTTAAGATCCATATTAACGTTTACTTTAAGGAAGCTTTTGATTAATTCATTTAGACCCTTTTCTTCTGAAATTCTTCCTGCATAAACAATGTAGTTACTTTTATTAAATTCTTTTGGTTTACTTGTAATTTTTAAGTAGTTTGGAAAAATATGTAGCCTGTTTTCATCAATACCAAAATTACTTAAAAATTCTTTGTGAAATTTAGTTAATACTAAAATCTGAAAATTTTCAGACTTTAGTATTTTTAAATATTTTTTACTGTACCTAATTACAAAAAGAGATTTTAAGTATGACTCTGGAAAATATTTATTAAACAGTAATGTATCGTTTTTTTTCATTCCGCATGCATTACAAGATTCAATATTTTGTAAGTGTTTCTTAGATAAATATGATTGAGTGCAACTATATCTAAAATTGTGAAGCTTTATTAAAATTTTGACATTGCTTTTCTTTAAAACTTTAAATATTGAATTGGAGGCTTTGAACCAAGTATTATGTACATAAATTATATCTGGTCGAAATTCTTTAATATATTTATTTACTTTTTTTGCGCTTTCATAATTTTTGTTTAACAAAAAATAAATTATCTGACTAATTGGTTTCCTAATATGATTATCGAAAAAGATTGTTTCAACAATATATTCAGACTTTAAAAGTTCAATTTCGTTTAGTACTGATAAGTCCTCTCCGCCCTCTTCTCTGTACCTGTTATGTATTATTAGTAATTTTTTCATTTTTTTACCATTAATAGCATAATTTAATTATGGTAATGTTGAACATTAAATGAACGTAATTTTATTTTTTACT
>MDSZ01032627.1_pt1 | contig 13666 bp, 6 predicted proteins | sample 811201 | NCBI WGS metagenome assembly MDSZ01 (sample SAMN05326647, study PRJNA326480) | marine metagenome | isolation source: seawater | place: Indian Ocean: North | collected 2010
AGCTTTTAAAATAGAATCCCACAACCACCCGAGTGCGATTGAACCTTTTGAGGGTGCTGCCACCGGAGTAGGAGGAATTGTGCGTGATATTTTCACGATGGGTGCTCGCCCGATTCTACTTACCAATTCTCTTCGCTTTGGTGATATCAATGATCCGCATGTAAAAAGACTATTTCGTGGGGTGGTCAGTGGGATTTCTCATTATGGAAATTGTCTGGGCATCCCCAATATGGGTGGAGATATTTATTTTGATGAGTGTTACGAAGGGAACCCATTGGTGAATGCACTTTGTGCGGGAATTCTTCGACACGAAGATATTCAGAAAGGTGCGGCTACGGGCGTGGGTAACCCTGTTTACTATGTGGGACCAGGTACTGGCCGTGACGGCTTGGGCGGAGCGAGTTTTGCTTCCCGTGAACTCACGGAGGAGAGTGCAGAAGACCGTCCGGCAGTGCAGAAGGGGGATCCATTCATGGAAAAACTTTTGCTCGAGGCATGCCTTGAAATGATGGCGATTCCTGGCTTGGTCGTAGGCATTCAGGATATGGGTGCTGCGGGCCTGACCTGTTCAACCTGTGAGACCGCTTCCCGTGGCGACTCAGGTATTGAAATTGATTTAGATTTAGTTCCCCAGCGTGAAACCGGGATGAATTCTTATGAGATCATGCTTTCTGAGAGTCAGGAAAGAATGCTGGTTATTGTGCAAAAGGGTAGGGAAAAGGAACTCGAAGAAGTCTTTGCGAAATGGGATTTACATGCCGCTCATATTGGTGAGGTGAAGGAGGGCGACCGGATGGTTGTTCGCCACAAGGGAGTGGTGGTTGCAGATTTGCCAGCCAAATCACTTACCGATGAGGCTCCCGTGTACGATCAACCCGCTTCTGAGCCTGCTCATGTTGCGGAAGCGAGGAATTGGTCCGTAGAGAGAATCCCTGACATTTCTCCAAGTGAGATAGAAGTTGGATTGAAAAATTTACTGAGCCACCCAACCATTGCATCGAAGCGTTGGGTCTGGCAGCAATATGATCACATGGTCATGTCGGGTTGCAAGATTGAGCCCGGAAGCGATGCGGGTGTGGTTAGATTAAGCATTGCAGGAATTGATAAGTACTTGGCTATCGCCAATGACTGTAACAATCGTTTCTGCCATCTTGATCCTTACAAAGGTGCTCAAATCGCCTTTGTAGAATGTATGCGTAACCTGGCTTGTTCGGGAGCGAGAGCTTTGGCGGTCACCGATAATCTCAATTTCGGGAACCCGAACAAGCCGGAAGCATACCACATGCTCAAAGAGTGCGTAAAGGGGTTGGCAGATGCCTGTGCCTTTTTTGATGTTCCGGTGGTGGGTGGAAATGTAAGCCTCTACAATGAGCACGGGGAGGGATCAATTGATCCGACCCCTGTTGTTTCCATGGTTGGATTGATCGACAAACAGGAGCATGTGACCAAAAGTCAGGTTGAAGAAGCAGGGCTGAAACTTATCCTTTTGGGCGGATGGTCCTCCGAATTAGGGGGAAGTTATTATTTGCAGACCCAGCACGGAAAAAAAGAAGGGACTGTACCTGAGGTTTCTCTCGAAAATGAGAAAAAAGTTCAGGATCTTCTCATTACAGAGATCGAAGCAGGAAAGATAATAGCCGCCCATGATGTATCCGAAGGTGGATTGTTGGTCTGCCTTGCAGAAATGCTTTTTGGTGAAAATAAGCTTGGTGCATCCCTTTCAATTCCTGAAACAGGAAGGTTGGACGCCACGCTCTTCGGCGAGAGTCAGGGTCAGGTGCTTGTAGCAGTCAGTTCATCTGATTCTAGTGATTTCCTTTCTTGTGCGGAGTCCGCTGGAGTTCAGGCTCAATCGCTGGGGGAAACAAGTGATTCTGGTATACTGAAAGTCAAGGTTGGAGAACATGATGTACTCTGCACTGAAGTTGATGAATTCCGTACGGTGTGGGAAAATGTCATCCCTCATCACATGGATTCATCCAAGAGTTAGTCCATGAGTGAGGAAATCGGACATTTTTGCGGTATCGCCCTGATTCGATTAAAAAAGCCTCTTACATACTACGCTGAAAAATATGGCACTCCTCTTTGGGGATTTAATCAGCTTTTCCTATTGATGGAAAAGCAGCATAACCGAGGACAGGATGGTGCGGGTATAGGATCAATGAAATTGAATGTGGATGCAGGGCAGGCGTTTATGTTCAGGGAAAGAAGCACCAGCAGCAAAGCACTGGCTAAAATTTTTGAGCAACAGAATAAGACCCTAAACAAGCTATTTAAGAAAGGACTGGCATTTCACGAATTTCCAGAAACCATCAAGGATCACTTCGATTATGGGGGGGAACTTCTTCTTGGGCACCTGAGATATGGAACATCCGGTTCTTATGGATCCACAACATGCCACCCCTATTTTAGAAAGAGTAATTGGCCCGGCAAAAACTTGATGGTCGCAGGAAATTTTAATCTGACCAATGTGGAGGAGTTAAATTCGAAACTGGTCGATCGCGGACAGCACCCGGTTTTTGATACCGATACGCAAGCGATTTTGGAGGAGACCGGTTATCATCTCGATGCGATGAATGATAAACTGACCAAGGAAGCTGAAGAGGAAAACATATCCGGACAAGATCATTCCCGTTGGATTGGAGAAAGAGTCGATTTGCCAGAAGTTTTTCGGAAAGCCTCCGTTAACTGGGATGGAGGGTATGCTCTTGCCGGAATTGTTGGAAATGGAGATGCGTTTGCGATGCGGGATCCGCTTGGCATCCGACCGGGTTTTTATTTTGAAGATGATGAAGTCGTGGCGGTTGCTTCCGAGCGAGCACCCTTGATGACCGTTTTTGATAAAAAGATCGAGGAAGTTTCGGAAATTGAGCCTGGCTCGATCGTGGTAATTCGTTCCAATGGTGAGGTAGTCACGGAACGATTTGCTGAGGACCCGGCAAGAAGAACAGCCTGTTCATTCGAAAGAATTTATTTTTCCAGGGGAAATGATCCTGATATTTATGCGGAAAGAAAAACCCTTGGAGCTCTGCTTGTTCCACAAGTCCTCGAAGTTGTAGGGAAAGATTTCTCCAAGAGTGTGTTTAGTTATGTTCCTAATACTGCGGAGAGTGCGTATTACGGATTTATGGAACAATTGAGACTTGTGCGCCGGGCTGAAGTTAAACAAAAGCTTTTGGACGCGAACAAGGCAGGAGCCTTAACCGATGAATTGATTGATGACTTAGTCATGGATAATTGGCCGAAAGGGGAAAAGATCGCGAACAAGGATATTAAGCTTCGTACTTTCATCACACAGGAATCTGGGCGTGCTCAATTGGTTTCGCATGTTTATGATATTACCTACGGCGTAATTCGAGCCAGAGAAGATGCATTGGTTTGTATTGATGATTCGATAGTTCGTGGGACTACCTTGAAGAAGAGTATTTTACAGATTTTAGGCCGTTCCAAACCTACCAAATTACTGATTGCCTCGACCGCTCCACAGATCCGTTATCCGGATTGCTATGGCATTGATATGTCTGAGCTCGGTAAATTTATTGCCTTTCAGGCAGCCGTCGCCCTCATCAACGAGCGTGGATATGATGGACTTCTCGCAGAGGTGGCAGCCAAGTGTAAAGAAGCATTGAAGGAACCAAAAGCAAAGTTGGAAAACCATGTTAAACGGGTCTACGAAAACTTCACTGCTTCAGAAATTTCTGCAAAGGTTGCCGAACTTGTTAAACCCGATTGCTTAAATGGTACCACGGAAGTGAAAGTCGTTTACCAAAGTATAGAGAATTTACATGAAGCTTTGCCCGATCATTCCGGAGACTGGTATTTTACCGGAGATTATCCAACCCCAGGAGGCTATCGAGTTGTCCATAAGGCATTTCTGAATTATTACGAAGACAAAGACGGACGCAGTTATTAGTGGAGTTTTGGTACTCGTTTTTTTGGGAAATCACGCGGAATACAATCGTTTGGTCTAATCGCGATATGACTGTTACGAAAATGTTGATAAAAATCCTTTGACATGGGTATGGGTGATTCCGTTATAACTTATTTAGGATGGACACAAGTTATCAAACCCTCGTGTTAAATCGCCTTTGGCAAGCGGTCAATGTTGTGGGGGTAGAGCGGGCGTTTAGTTTGCTTTCCCTCGATCACGCTCAAGTGATATATGCGGAAGATGGAAGCTTTCGGGTTTTTGACGGACCATCATGGTTTGAGCATTGTAAAGAATTGGAAGGTAATCCAACCGCTCGCGTAATTCATACGGTAAACCAAAAAGTTGTGGTCCCTTCCGTTCTCTTGTTGCGATCCTACGATCGGATGCTTATGCAAGAAATAAAATTTAACCGCCAAAATCTTTTGGATAGAGATGATTACCAATGTCAGTATTGCGGGAAAAACCTTCCTCCCAAGGAACTTAATATGGATCATGTTATACCGCGTGACCGAGGAGGAGCCACTTCTTGGGAAAATGTCGTTATTTCCTGTATCCGCTGCAATAGTAAGAAAAGTAATCGTTTGCCCAAGGAAGCAGGAATGCGACTTTTAAAGGAACCTAAGCGTCCGCCAAGGCGTCCCTTTATGACATCATTGTACGGAAAGCCGATGGAAGATACCTGGAGTCATTTCGTCCAGGGTAAGTAGTTTACATTTTTGAATGTTTCTCGCTTCAGGCGAGAAACTTGCTATCTGTAAATTATGGAACAGATCATTTCAGATAAAGATTCTGATCAGAAGGCAATTGATGTTCTTTACCGGATAAGCACCCTGTCTGGAAAGGAAAGAAATCCGTTGCTCGCTTTGGAAGGAATTCTTGATGAAGTAATGAATACTTTTGGAGCAAGCAGTGCATCGATTAGTTTGCTCAATGCAGATTCTGATAAACTTGTTATTGAAGTTGAAAGGGGTCTGTCTAAATCGAGTAAGGGCTTTGAGCTACCTAGAGGAATTGGAGTTACGGGTTGGGTTGCCATGCATGGTGAGCCTCTGCTTTGCCCGGATGTCACTTTGGAAGAGAGATATTTTCAATTGGATGATAAAATCCGATGTGAGATGGCTGCCCCCCTGAGTGAAGGAAATCGTACGGTGGGTGCCCTTAATGTGGATGCCACCGAAACCAATGCCTTTAGTCCTGCCGACCTAAGATTGCTTGTTCTTATGGCCAATGAAGCGAGTCGTGTCCTTGAGAACATGTGGATGATCCAGCAGCTACGGCGAAAAGCGGAACAGTTACAAACTTTGGTACTTGTTGGGCAAGATATGGCCGGAACCCGTAAAGTTGAAGAGGTTTTGGAATCAATCACGAGAGAAGCCCTTTTGCTTCTCGATTGCAGCATGTCTGCTTTCTTTCTTTATGAATCAGAAACGGATGAGTTAAAACTTCACTCGCTACAGGACAAGACAGGATCACTAGCCCATGAAGAAACCCTCAACCCCGCTGATAGTCTCTTGGGAACTTCTTTAAGAGGTCACAGGCAAGTCCAGACACGCGACCTGTTTCGAACGGAGGAGCACCACTTTACCGAGTTAATACGAGAGAAAAACCTCCACTCTATGTTGGTAACTCCTGTGGTTTATGAAGATGAGCCTATCGGGCTTTTAACTCTATATGTGGACCGTTCTCATCGTTATAACGATGATGAGCGATTGATAGCTCGTGCCTTGGCGGATTTAGGTGCTATAGCTATACAAAATGCCTTCCTCTATGATCGTGTGTTCTCATCGGAGGAAATTTTACGGAAAAGTGAGCGATTGACGACCTTGGGCACACTTGCTGCCGAGATTGCTCATGAAATACGTAACCCTCTCATGGTTGTTCGCCTTCTATTTGATTCATTGGAGTTAAGCGAAGAGGCAGACGCTCACCAAGAAAAAGATCTATCGATTATTCGGGAAAAACTAAACCATCTCGATCAGATCGCTGGACGCATTCTCGATTTCGGAAAAAGTCGTGAGGCTTTTCGTATACAGTGCCCGATGCGTGAGATTATGACAGAGGCTGCTCTTTTGGTCCGGCTAAAGTTGGAACAATCAAAAGTAACCCTTACCATGAATGAATTAGGGGCAGATTATTTGGTTTTCGTGGACAAGGGGCAAATCCAGCAGGCTCTTCTTAATCTCATTTTGAATGCTCTTGGAGCGATGCCAAATGGAGGTCACTTAACTTTGGAAACTTCCGTCGAAGAAAATAAGTGGGTGCGGGTGTTGGTCAAAGATACTGGTACTGGAATTCCTGAGGAATTTAAAAATCGCATTTTCGATTCTTTTCTTACTGCCAGAGTTGGTGGCACCGGGTTAGGTCTCACAATTTCTAAACGTATCATGCGGGCCCATGATGGTGATTTGGAATTAATGGAATCTACATCACAGGGGACCGTTTTTCGGCTAAGTCTGCCGATAGTAAATTAAGATTTTAGACTTCGTGGAAAAACTGAGCATTGTTTAATGCTTCAGAAAGTTCTTCCCTGAGTTCGAGAAATTGGGTTGGTTTTGTTTTACCATCCGTATCTTTTGATGCGATGTGGAAAATATCCGTGGCGATTCCTTGTTCCGTGGCAATCCGGGCAAATTCAATATCGAAACCGCAGTGAGAAATCGTTTTCGCAAGAAGATGGAGCAAGCCTACCCGGTCAGGAGCTTTTACTTCCACGATGGTTCTTCCAAGGTTTACATCACGATACACATCGACTTGGGATGGAATTTTTTCTCCAAGTTTTTCGCGATTGGAAAATAATCGATTTCCATCAATTTTTTTCCGTAATTCGGAAATTTGGCCGTCAGGTGAACTTTTACCAAGCAGAAAGGTACGGATTGAATTCTCGCAGGAAGTTCTTGTTCCTTCGTCCTCAACAAATCCACTTTTTTCAACCTCCACATAGAAGGCATCAATGGCAATACCGTCATCCCGGTTGACAGCCCTCGCTCCCAGTATGTTTAATCCTGAAACAGAAATAGCCCCGGTTATTTTTTCGAATAAGCCGACCTGATCCTGCGTAATGATATCGATCACAGTGAGCGTTCTTCTTACATCATTTCGCCAATTAATGACTGCTGTTTCATTTTTTGAATTATTGGAAAGGAATTTACTCAGCATGGATACATGTAAAGCAACTTCCTCTCTTCCGGAATGAGAAAAGTATCTCATCGGCACCTGATCCAAATGTTCCCTGAGTTCAGATTTAGAAACGCCTTTGACTTCTAAATCCATGTAAGAATCTTTAATTGTCTCAGGATCCATTGGTGCTCGTTTACCTTCAAGAACAGCAATTGTGTTCGAGAAAAGTTGGGTATGTAATTCTTCCTTATGTGCATTCCACAAATCGGGTGCTGTTGCATTCGCATCACAGTAGGTGTGGGCATAAAGAAAACGTAGCCTTTGTTCTCCTTCCACAAACTTGGCGAACACTTCGATAGATTCGGGATCTTCTAAATCAAATTTATTTGCAAACCGTACCATTTCTAAATGGTTTCTAATAACAAATAGTATCCGGTCATGCATTTCTTCCGAGATACCAAGCCTTTTGAGAAGAGGGATAGCAATCTCCACTCCTCGCTCGCAATGACCTTTCGGTCCTTCGTCTTTCCCGAGGTCGTGAAGAAATAAAATGAGGTAAAGTAACCCAGGTACTTCATTTTTACGAATTGCATCCAGGTATTGCTGTGCTTCTGTTCTTTTTCCCTGAAAAACTTCGTCCAAAACCGTGATACAGTGCAGGACATGCACATCGGCAGTGAACCGGTGATACAGGTCGTGTTGTACTTTACAGGTAAGTTTACCGAACTCTGGGATAAACCGTCCCAAGACCCCCAGCTCATGCATTTCGCAGAGGGTAGGGCTGACATTGCCGATTTCTTGTAAAATAGAACGAAAGGTTACATTTGCTGAAGAAGAATTGATCAGGGTTGAATCGATCAATGAGAGACGGTTACGGACCAACGAGCGTAAATCTGGGGACAAGGTCGCGGATAACCTCTGGGAATGACGAAAAAGGCGGAGGATTCTTTCTGGGTCATCATCGAAGATTTGAGGGTCGGTAGAACTTAATTGATTGTTCAGGAGTTCAAAACCATCGACATGCTGACTCGGCTCCGCTCGATAAGCCGACAAGACATTACGAAAGCTAAGCTTAGACGTGGAACCAGAATTGGCATAGACCAATCTTTGTTCAAGAATTCCTGTAATTTGGCTAATTGTCCGTGCATGTGAGTAGTAATCTCCCATGAAGACTTCAACTCTTCTAAATATATCCTCTTCTTCGTATCCAAGTCCTATGGCGACTTCAGGTTGCTTTTCAAGATGGAGGATGTCTACGGGTCGTTTGCTTAAAAAGTGCAATTCGTTGCGAACTCGTAATAGAAATGAATACGCATCGGAATAGGATTTGGCCTCCTGTTCGGAAAGATATTTTCTTCGAATCAATTCCTCCAATTCGCGGTTGCCAAACTTCACCTTTATCATCCAAAGAACACCCTGATAATCTCTTAATCCACCAGCCCCGCTTTTTACATCCGGGGCCTGAAGATAAACTGTGCTTTGCTTTTCCAATCTCCTCTCTTTTTGATGAGCATGAAGTTCCTCCAGATATTTTTCAGGCTCATGACTTCTGCAGTGTTTAAGAAACTTCTGCATGAATCGCTCACTCATTTTTCGGTCACCGCAAATAAATCTGGCGTCTAACATGGAGTTTTTATTACGGATGTCACTCTGAGACTCTGCAATTGCTTCCTTCAAGTCACGGGATGCATGTCCAACTTTTAAGCCGGAGTCCCAAAGGGGATAGAGAATCTCCCGCGTCATCGTTTCTTTGAGTGCCTCTTGGGTTTTTCCTCCCAAAGATTTGGAATATAAGAACATTAAATCGATATCACTGTGAGGACAGAGCTCCCCGCGACCATACCCACCGGTGGCCAGTACGCACATGGGCCGAAGCTTGCCCACCACATCAACTGCTATCTCACGGGCATATTGAAAAAGGCATTGTATGAGAACATCAACAATTACAGCCCTTGCTCTGGTTAATCGAAAACCTGAGTCACCTTTCCGATGATAGCGTAAGAGCATTTCTTTTTCCAAACGCAGGAATTCTTTAATATCTTCAAGCCTTTGCTTATCCGATTTTGCACCACTGAAAATAAGCCTTTTTTCAGCGTGCTGTCTGGTTCTTCGAAATAATGGATCGTCTTCCATGGTAACGGATTTGCAACAGATAAGTCTAATCATTCAAATGGGCGAGATAAAACCATTTTGGATTCGAATTGCCTCCTTAGGAAATATAAAATATCGAAATACAATAATGCATTTATTTCGTCTTAATCTTAAAGAGAGCATCTTCGCACTGCTCTTCTTTATGTCATCGATTTTTAGTTTTGCTGAACCATTTTTGGCACCTAATGACCCATTCATTCGTCACGAGATTCGATTGCTTGGTGATGAAGGAGGCTTCGATGGTCTGCAAAATTCTTGGCCTTTGGATTTAGGTCGATTGAGCTCGGGGTTACAGGAATCTGCTTACAACAGTGAACTTCTCGATAATCGTCTTTCAGATGAGTCAAATTCCGGGTTTTCTCCTATTTACACTACTCTCGGGATTGCCGACGATCGGGTGACTGCCCGCGGATTTGGTCCCGAACCACGATCCAGTTTTGCTACGAATGCATCTGTTTCCTGGATGAACGATCGTTTTGCTACCAAACTTTCGCTTAATGCCTTTTACGCCATGGAAAAAGACTGGAAGGGGAGGGCGGAAGAAGGTTTTGCTCTGGATGGTTCCTACATTGCCGCCAGATTGGGTAATTGGTCAGCGAGTTTTGGTAAGCAGGAGCGTTGGTGGGGACCTGGTTGGGATGGTAGTTTGATTCTATCCACAAATGGCCGTCCCATTCCCGCCATATCCATCGACCGCCGTATTCCTGAGTCTTTTGAGAACAAGTGGTTGTCATGGATTGGACCTTGGAGTTTTCATTCTTTTATTGGACGAATGGAAGAAGAGAGAACGGTACCGAATCCTTATCTTTGGGGAATGAGGGGGGAAGTTAAACCAGCCATACTAGGTGGTCTTGAGATTGGATTCTTTCGAATGGTTCAATTAGGCGGAGATGACCGACCGGAAGGATTTAGCACATGGGTGGATGCATTTTTGAGTCAGGATAATTATGGTGCGAATACCGGGAATAATAACTTATCTAATGAACCAGGTAATCAATTAGCAGGGATTGATCTTAGGTGGAAGGTTTTTGATGCTCCCATCGCTTTGTACGGTCAGATTGTGGGGGAGGACGAAGATAAGTTCTTACCGAATTGCTTGATGTTTCAATATGGAATTGAGGGTTGGCATAAATTCGATGATTCAACTTTACGCATATTTGTGGAGTATGCTGATTTAACATCTTACTGGTGGACCGATGATCCCCGAACACGGAATATCACCTATGGCCATCACATCTATAATGACGGTTACCGCTATCGAGGCCGTCCTATTGGACATTGGGCAGATCAGGATTCCCAGATTTTAAGTTTTGGAGGGGTATTACAAACAGAAAATGAAATTGGATGGGGAACCATAATAAGAACTGGAAAGCTTAACGAAGATGGAACTGGAATTACTAGTAGCGTGTCAGCCAGTACTTTAACGGATTATTTTTCTTTAGATATTTTCAATTCTCGGAGTTATCAAGCTTACGAGCTGTCAGTGAACACTTCTTTTGGCTGGGAATCTTTGAAACCAGCTGGCGGCAAGACAGATGAAGGATTAGCCGGATATTTGACTTTAACAAGAGCCTTTTAATTTTTACAAATAACTTATGCATTCCGTCAAAATAGCTCCATGTCTCCTGTTGGTAATTTTCTTATCTAACTTTCTTCAAGCCCAGTTTGACCCATCCATTATGGCATCTCTTGCAAATCTACCGAAAGAGGAAAGGGATCGACTCATTCAGCTATACGGTAGGGGTAATGCCCAATCCAAAAGTTCAGAACTAAATCTGAATCAAAAGCAAAAGATAAATGAAGTTGAACAAACAAGCGAACTTTCTAAGCATAACCTTAAGCAAAATAATCCTTCTGAAAATTTAAGAGAAATGGAGGAGCAAATCTCCGAAGATATTGTAAGATTGGAGATTTTACTTGCTACTGAAATTCCTCAAATTGAGAAAAGATCCCACGAGGATTCACTAAGGAAAAGCAAATTACTCCTTTCGAAAATTAGAGAATTGCAACGGTTGGAGATCCAAAATCTTACTAACGAGATAGAGTCAGACTCGCAGGAAAAAATACTACCAGCCTTTGGCTACGATATCTTCGCTAAAAACATTAATGATTCGTATAAATATGATTCTCCCATTCCTTCTGACTATCGCGCAGGACCTGGAGACTTAATTGAGATTCAACTTTTTGGTCAAAAGAACCAATCCTACAGCTTGGAAATTTCAAGAGAAGGTATTCTCCGGTTTCCTGATATTGGTCCCATTAATGCCTTTGAAAAAGGAACTTCATTTATAGATCTTAAAAATCTACTGAAAGATAAGATTCGCGAAAACCTTGGAGAAGGAGTACAAAGCTCCATTACCTTAGGAGCTTTTCGTAGTATACGTATCTTCATTTTTGGCGAGGTCGAACAACAGGGAGCGGTGAATATTAGTGCTTATACTTCCATGATTAACGCCCTATTAAACAGTGGTGGAATCAAGGAGACGGGCAGTTTACGAAACCTGCAATTAAAACGCTCTGGTGAAATCATTACAACATTGGATCTCTATGACCTATTGCTTGATGGTGACACAAGTGCAGATCAGGCACTTCAACCAGGAGATGTTATTTTTGTTCCAACCATTGCAAAGCAAATTTCAGTTGATGGAGCCGTTAGACGTCCTGCTAAATACGAAATTTTAGAAGAAAATACCTTGCAGGATGCAATTAAACTTGCCGGCGGTACTGTAGAACGGTCCGTCTTGAGCAAAGTACGAATCGAGCGGCTTAATGAAGATTTTCAACCTGAAATCAGGAATTTTAACTACCAAGAAAACAAAGTCACGAAGATTTTATCAGGAGATCGTATTTCAATAGGTATTGCTGGTAGCAATGTTAGAAATGTAGTTTCCATCACAGGGCCCGTAGAAAACGAGGGTGATTACGAGTGGAGAGAAGGACTTTTACTTTCTGATTTAATCATTAACCCGAATATTTTTCTTCCTGAGATTGATCTGGATTACGGACTAATTCGCAGGAAAAGGACCGATGGTAATTTTCACTGCCTTTCTTTTCATCCTAGTAAAATTTTTGATTTGAAAGAGAAAATTCCATTGAAAGAACAAGATATCGTTTACTTTTTTACTAAAGAACCTCGGAAAGATAGTTTAGAAGAATTGCTCTCGGATATTCGTAAACAAAGTAGGGCTGGAGAAAATTCTAGAGTTGTCAGGATTTCAGGTGAGGTTCATTTTCCGGGCGAATATCCGTTTACCGATTCCATGTCTTTGCAAGACTTAATATTAGCTGCTGGGGGCTCCAAGGATTCTGCATATTTGTTGGAGGCAGAGGTCACCCGCGTAGGCATAAATGAGTATCAAAAAGCCTTTGTTCAGCATCTAAGAATAGATCAGGAAGTACTGGTAGATAGTAACCGATCAGAAAACTATTTTCTTAAGCCATATGACTCGCTCTCTATTAAGCCGATACCTTTATGGCGTGAAGGTGAAAATATTGAAATTAGTGGTGAAGTCAACTTTCCTGGTATCTACTCCATCAAGTTGGGAGAAACTCTCTTCGATGTGATTCAGCGAGCTGGAGGATTGACGGATCGTGCTTTTGCCAATGGAGCTTTGTTTTCCCGGGAAAATCTTCGAATTAAGGAGGATGAACAAAGAGAAAGGTTGATCAAACAACTTGAGTCTGACCTGGCCACAGCAACTCTCTCCGCAACTGATTCAGAGGAAGCGGCACAAGCCCAGTCAGCGGCTCGGGCTATGTTGTCCAGGCTTCAAAATATGGAATCTCAGGGAAGATTGGTCATTGATTTAAATCAAATCTTAAACGATGCAGAGCGTTCAGATTTATTAGTTAAAGATCAGGATAATCTTTTTATACCTTCAATTCCTTACGCAGTAAGTGTGTCTGGCGAAGTCCAATTTCCTACATCACATTTGTATAAAGAAAATTTGGATATGAATGACTATCTTAATCGAAGCGGGGGATACACGCAAAACGCGGACAAGGATCGTACCTTCGTGGTTAAAGCGAATGGTGCCGTTAGGACCAAAGGGGGAAACGGTTGGTTTGGAAAAGGTTCCGGTGGAAACAAGATTTCTCCGGGGGATGTCATCGTGGTTCCGATCGATGTTAAGCAAACCCGATTCCTCGAAAACCTGACATACAGTACACAAATTATATATCAATTGGCTGTCGCTGCTGCCGCTGTAAATTCCTTCTAGTTTCATTTAATTTTTTGACTGAGTCATTTTGTTCAAAAAAACTTGAACAATCTCTTTTTTTTGTCAGGGTATGTGTGTATGAACGCGTTTTCATTAACCAATAAAAAGGAGCCGTACAGAACCGTCGGAGTAGATGAGTGGGAAATTGCGGTCATTGATCTCTTTCTCAACGCGGCCAATTCTTTTGGTTTGCCCAAGTCCTATGGTCAAATCTACGGACTTCTTTTTTGCAGGGATCAATCCCTAT
>MDSZ01022087.1_pt1 | contig 13665 bp, 6 predicted proteins | sample 811201 | NCBI WGS metagenome assembly MDSZ01 (sample SAMN05326647, study PRJNA326480) | marine metagenome | isolation source: seawater | place: Indian Ocean: North | collected 2010
GATATCGGCAAATAGAATATGGGTTAATATTGGCAAATCTCCTGATACATCCGCACATTTATTTGTATCAGCAACTGCTGGCGTTAAGAAGGCAAATGCTGGTATTGGTATTGGAACCAGTAAGTTAGGATTTAAGTGTACTAGAGACGCTACTGATGCTGCTCCACAAGGTGTAGCACAGCAATTATACCCACGTCCAGGCGATCCATTCTCTTGGAATAAGAAACAAATATCAATTGCATCCACAACTACTTCTTCAATTACAGTTAATGTTGGTGTTTCTTCTACATCTCATACTAATTTAAGTCAGGTTACTGATAATACTATAACTGTAGATACTGCAGATCCTGCATGTGCTACAGTCGCATCTTCAATTAATACTCTTGTTGGAATAGTTACTGATGTTGTTAAGACACATAATGCTAATGAATTACCAGGAACAAGGACATTAGCAAGTATTGAAACGTATGAGGTTAATGACTTTAATATTGTTAGAACTGGATATGGATTCCAGCCTGGTGACGTATTTAAACCAGTAGGACTTGTTACCGATAGAAATCTTTCAACACCTCAAAATGAATTTACTTTAACAGTATTGGATACTTACACAGATGGATTCTCTGCATGGCAATTTGGTGAATTGGATTATATTGATTCTATTAAAGATCTTCAAAATGGAGTAAGAACTCGTTTCCCACTTTATTATAATGGTGATTTAGTAAGTTTTGAAACTACTAACAGCGATATTGATTTAAATGCTGCCTTATTAATATTCATTAATGGTGTTGTTCAAGAACCAGGAGAACATTATACATTTGAGGGTGGTACATCTTTCGTACTAAGTAGACCACCTGCAGGTACTGATGAAGAAGGAAATCTTGGTGATGATGTTACTATATTCTTCTATAGAGGAAGTCGTAGTACTGATAGTGTTCTTATTGATGTTGATGAATCATTAAAAATTGGTGATGATATACAACTTAAGACAACTGGTGCTTTCCAAGGACAAGATCCAAGAACAATTTCTGGAATCTCTAATTCTGATAAAATACAAACTAATTTGTATACGGGACAGAATATTGATGAAGTTAATTATAGGTTTGTAGATTGGAATAAGCAAAAAGTTGATAAGACTATTGAAGGTGAAAATATATACAAATCAAGAGATTCTATCGAAGGGTTAGTTTACCCAACTGCTAGAGTTATTGGAGATTTACCTTCATCTGGAATTTCATCAATATATGTTGATGATGCAAGATTCTTTAACTATGAGGAAGAAGATCCAGCTACAAGTATTAATATTGTAGAATGTGGTGCATTGATTGTGCAGCAAGATTCTGGAGTAGGTGCAGCAATTACTGCTACTGTTTCTGGATTAGGAACAATAAGTGCATTAACAGTTACTAGTGGTGGTTCTGGTTATACTGGAACCCATGTAGAAGTTTCTATTGCATATCCTGCAGGATATGGAGTTACATTTAGTGGTGGAAAAGAGGTTTATACTGGTATTGCAAGTGCTATTGTACCAGTTGTTAGTGGATCTTTGAGTGGTGTTTCAAGTATAACAAGTATTGGTGCAGGATATACATGGAGTGCTCCACCAAGTGTCATTGTTCCACATCCAACAACACCCAAAAAAGAACTTATTACGGGTATCAATACTGTAAGAGGATTCTCTGGTATTGTTACTGGAATTACTACTTCACATAGTGGTAGTGAATTGTATGTTAACTTCCAGATTTCTAATGGTGATAGTGGACAGAATATTGAAGATTCTGGTGATAATAAGTTAAGAGTTGGTTATCCAATTAATATTACTGGTACTACTGTCGGTCCAGTAGCATTCGGTGTTACTTCAATTGATGGTGCTGAAGCATCAATTGTTGGCATTGGTACAAGTATGCTAGATAATGTATATAAGGTTCTTCATTTTACTAAGTTTAATAATCAAACTGGTATTATTACATGTAGAATTCAAACTGGAGCAAATATTTCTGGTGTTGCTGCAACAGCTGGAATATCCACTGGAGGTATCGGTAGATTCTCTTGGGGTGTCTTAGAGTTTGATGAAGCAGATGTAGATGGTAATGCAAGTAGAACTTCACCTATAGGTGTTGCTGTTACTAGTAATTATCTTCAAGTTGGATTAAGTTCATTCCCAACGATTCAGAGACGCTCATATGGTATTAGATCCAGTGGTGCTCTCAGAAAGGATCTTGGGTAGTATAAATATAGGAAAAAGCTGATAAGATGGCTGCAATTGTAACAGATCAATTTAGAATATTAAATGCGAGTAACTTTGTTGACTCCGTTACAGATACTTCTAATTCATATTTCGTTTTCGTAGGATTATCAAACCCTAAAGATTCTGGGTATGGTAAGTCTAGTACTTGGGATACCTCAACACCTAGTCCTACGGATAATTTTGATTATCATGGATTTGTTGGTGATAATATGTCTTTTGGTAAAAAGGTTACTTCTGCTAATGTAAGAAGACTAGCAAGAAAGGTTACTTGGGCAAGAGGAACAAAATATGAAATGTATCGTCATGATTATAGTTTAACTAATCTTTCTCCTATTACAGGTTCATCAAGATTATATGATGCTAATTATTATGTGATTAATAGTGAGTATAAAGTTTATATTTGTATTAATAATGGTGCTTCTGGAATATCAACTACTGGTAATGCATCCTTAAATGAACCAACATTTACAGATTTAGAACCCACTAAAGCAGGTGATGGTAGTGATGGATATACTTGGAAGTATCTTTTTACTGTTAGTCCTAGTGATATTATAAAGTTTGATTCAACAGAATATATTTCTTTACCAAATAATTGGGACACATCTAGTGATGCTCAAGTAACATCGGTAAGAAATAATGGAGATTCTGATGTTAATGAAAATCAAATAAAACAAGTTTATATTCAAGATAGAGGACTAGGTTATTCTACAGGTTCTTGGGAATTGAATATTCTTGGTGATGGTTCTGGCGGTAAAGTTGTAGTAGATGTTAATTCAAGTGGTAGTATAACAAATGCGGTAGTATCTGCTGGTGGTAAAGGATATAGTTTTGGTTCTGTTGATTTAGGTCCAATTAGACCTGTTGGTGTAGGAACAGCTAATGCTAAATTGATTCCTATCATACCTCCTGCAAAAGGACATGGTAATGACATTTATACCGAATTAGGTGCTGATAAAGTACTTGTTTATGCTAGATTTGATGATTCGACAAGGGATTTTCCAATCGATACTAAATTTGGACAAATTGGAATAGTTAAAAATCCAACTACTATAGGAACTGCAAGTTCAGTATTTACTGCTCCTCAGTTCTCATCTTTAGGTGCATTTAAGTTTTTATCAGTTTCTGGTGAAGATACAACAAGACCTGCAATTGGACAAAAGATTACTCAAACAACATCATTAGGTGTTGCACAGGGTTACATATCATCCTATGATAGAGAAACTAAAGTTCTTAAATATACACAGGATAGGACATTATTCCTAAATCCAACTTTATATGATACTACCGATCATGCTGGTATTAGTACATCAGGAAATGTTTTACCATTTGAAACTGATGCTCCAGGAGGTATTACTGTTAATAATATTTTGAGTTCTGACGGATTTACTGGAACAATTGATCGCAATTTCACTGGAATTAATACTAATCCTAGTGGTTCTAAACTTATTTCATTGGGACTTGAGTTTACAAATGGTATTGCAAGTCCTGAGATAAATAAAGGAACAGGCGATATAATTTATATCGATAACCGTCCTGAGATTACTCGAAACTCTCGACAAAAAGAAGACGTTAAAATTATTCTGGAATTCTAATGCCACAAAAAACGAATTTAAATATAAGTCCCTATTATGATGACTTTGATAAGTATAAGAATTTCTATAGAATCTTATTCAAACCAGGGCATCCAGTTCAAGCACGAGAATTAACTGCTTTACAATCATCTCTACAAAATCAAGTAGAGTCTTTTGGTAGTCATATTTTCAAAGAGGGATCAATGGTGATTCCTGGAAATATTAACGTCGATGTAGATTATTCTGCTGTTAAATTAAATTCTGATCATTTAGGTGTAGATGTATCTGTATATGGTGATAAATTGGTTGGTAATCGTCTTAGAGGACAAGATTCTGGTGTAGTTGCCACTGTTACTAGGTATGAAAATGTTTCAGAATCACTTGGAATTACTGATCCAACAGTTTTTGTAAAATATATTAGATCTGGAAATACTAATGAGGTAGTTCCATTTACAGATGGTGAGACATTAATTGTAGAAAATGCGTTTACTTATGGTAATACTACAGTTAATGCAGAGGATACTATAGCAACTCTTATATCAGAAAATGCGTCTTTTGTTGGTAGTTCTGCTTCTGTTGGGCAAGGTGTATATTTTATTAGAGGAACTTTTGTAGATGTTAGTACCGTTACAATTATTCTTGATCCATATTCAAATACTCCATCTTATAGGATAGGATTAAATGTAAGTGAAGAGATTATTTCTGCAAAGGATGATGAATCTTTATATGATAATGCTAAAGGATTTTCTAACTATGCTGCTCCAGGTGCAGATAGATTAAAAATTTCTACTACATTGTCCAAAAAACTATTGACTGATCATGATGATAAGACATTTGTTGAGTTAGTAAGAGTTGAAAATGGTGAAATTAAGAAACTCCAGGATAAAACACAATATTCTATAATTAAAGATTATTTTGCTAAGAGAACTTTCGAAGAATCTGGAAATTATTCTATAGGTAGATATGATATTGATGTTAAAGAGACTTTAAATGACCGTCAAGGTAATAATGGTGTCTTCTTACCAAATCAAGAGACTGATGATAGAAATACACCATCTGATGATTTGATGTCAGTATGTGTATCTCCAGGAAAAGCATATGTTAGGGGATATGATATTGAGAGTGTTAGTACAACAGTTTTAGATGTAAATAAACCAAGAACTACTGATGCAACTACATCTTCCAATATTCCATTTGAATTTGGAACATTAATAAGATTGAATAATGTTAATGGTACTCCTTGGCTTAGAGTTGGTGCTAATAATATAGTAGAATTATATAATGAAAGGAAGAATAGTGTAAATGCTTCTAATGGAGTTAAAATTGGTGAGGCAAAAGTATATTCATTTAATTTAACTGATGATTCTTATGAAAATGCTAGTACAGAATGGGATTTGTATGTTTATGATTTACAGACATATACAAAGCTAGTTCTAAATACTGCATTATCTTCTTCAGAATTACCACAAAACTCTAGAGTTAGGGGAATTTCTAGTGGTGCAACTGGATTTGCTGTAGCAGCAGGTACTGATGGAGATGTTGCTGTCAATATAACTCAAACTTCTGGAACATTCCTTCGTGGTGAAGCAATTATTATTAATGAAAATGAAACTGGTCCATCAAGAAGTATACGTGAATTAACAGTTAATAGTAGTAGAGATATTAAATCTGTTTTTCAAAATTCTCCAGCATTAGATAATACTATTAAGCAGGTATTTGTAGGAGATACAGTATTAAAAGAACAGAAAATACCAGGATTTAGTCTTACTGATAATATTACAGTTGCTGCCACTACGGGTATAACAACAGTTACTGGTAGAAATTGGGCATCTAAGGTTCAGGTTGGTTCTATTATTAAATATCAGCGTAGTGATAAAGCTGTACCAACATTCAATAAAGTTAGTTCAATAGCATCAACTGGAGATACAATAACATTAGATGATACACCTGCTTCTGTTGCTAATGTTTGTGATAATGATTCTGATTTAACATATACAGGTACTTTTAGTTTAGTAGAACCAGTAGTTCAAGAGAAAGGTGGTTTATATAGTGTAATAAGTAGAAGACTTCCAGTTGCATCTATAGATTTATCTAATTCTAATCTTGCAGTTACTCAACAAATAACTGGTAGAGAAACTGATGTTTCTTCTGGTAATATGGTATTACCAACAAGTGCTATTACTGGTATTCAAAGTGCATTCTTTGAACCATATGATGCTGAAAGATACTCTGTTTTCTATAATAATGATACTGTTGAAGCATTGACTAGTGATCAAGTTACTCTTGCTAATAATGGTTCTACTGTTAATTTAAATGGGTTATTACCAAATCAGACAGTTAGTGGTGGTACTCAGGTTACTGTTAATACTACATTAAAAAAACAAGGACTTACAAGTAAGAAAAAAGATTATATAAGAAGCACTAAAGTAACTATTGATAAGTGTGTATCAGCAGCATCTACAATTACTAGTGGATTGACACAAAATAATTTTTATGGATTACGTGTTGAAGATGATGAGATTTGTTTAAATCATCCAGATCCAGTTAAACTTGTTGGTGTTTATGAAGCATTAGATAGTAATAATACTATTGAATTAGAAAGTGTTGAATTTCCTGCAGGTTTAGGTTTAGCAGATTCTGCTATTCTTGGAGAAACTATTCTTGGTGCTGATAGTGGTGCACTAGCACAAATTACTGACAGAACATCTAATACTAAGATGGAAATTGTCTATTTAAATGATTCTGAATTTGAAGTTGGTGAATTGGCAACATTCCAAGAATCTAACATTACTACCACTGTTGCTAAGGTAAATGGAGGTATATTCAGTGATGTTACTGATAAATTTGATTTAGATAAGGGGCAAAAGCAATCTTATTATGATTATGGTAAGTTAGTTAGAAAAGGTGATGGTTATAAACCAACATTTAAATTATTAGCAATATTCAATAGATATGATGTTCCTGCAAATGATACTGGAGATGTGTATACTGTAGCATCATATGATGCTGAGAGATACAAGTCAGATATTCCAATTGTACCAATTTCTAATATTGAACGTGATACTACTGAGTATACAGAAAGAGCAGGTGGACATCGTGCTAGTAACTTACTAGACTTCAGACCTAGAGTACCAATATTCACTTCAACAACAACATCTCCATTTGCACCATCTTCTAGAAACTTTGGAACTGCTGGAATTAACCCTGCATTAATTGTTGCTCCTAATGAAGCTTCACTTATTAGTTTCCAATGTTATCTTGAGAGAAATGATAGACTTGTATTGAATAAGCAAGGTAAATTTACTGTTATTGAAGGAAATCCTGCTATAAACGCAACAACTCCTATTAATGAAGAGGAAGCAATGGACATTGCTACACTCGAAATACCTGCATATGTGTTTGATACTGATAATGTAACAGTTACTATGGTGGATAATAAGAGATACACCATGCGTGATATTGGTAGATTAGAGGATAGGATAGAAAATTTAGAAACATTAACTTCTCTAACAATGTTGGAGTTAGATACTAAGACACTTCAAGTTAGAGATGCAGATGGACTTGATAGATTTAAGACTGGATTTTTCGTTGATGATTTCAAAGATGACCAAAGATTTGATCCTTCATCTAGTGTTAATGTTGATACTGATACAAATGAACTAGAAACTCCTACAGATTTTGAGTCATTTAAACCAGAACTTGCTTTAGCCCCTAACATTAATGTTAGCACTGCTGATTTTTCCGCAGATTTACCACTTTTGGATTCTAATGTCCAAAAAACAGGTGATTTACTTACACTTTCATATACAGAAAAAGAATGGATTAATCAACCATTAGCGTCAAGAGTTGAGAATGTAAACCCATTTAATATGATTGAATGGGTTGGTGTTATTAAACTTTCTCCTGCGTCAGATAACTGGGTAAGAAATGTTTACGTTGATGGTGGTGTAAGACAAATTTGGGGTGATAGAAATGATAGATTTATTGAAACTCAGAAAATAGGTAGAGCACCTGATAAGTATATTCGTTCTAGAAACGTTAAATTCAGATCATGGGGATTACAACCATATACTAGATATTATCCATTCTTTGATAGTACTAGTGGGATTGATATTGTTCCAAAATTGGTTGAAATTGAAATGAATTCTGGAACATTCCAGGTTGATGAGACTGTTTTAGGATTCCATCCTAGTAGATATGGTGGTTTACATCAGATGTTTACTGCTAGATTAGCACAACCAGGACATAAATCTGGTAGTATTAATAATCCTACTAAAACATATGGTAAGAATCCTTATGATAGAAGTATTACTTTAGGTACTGCATATTCAGCATCATCTACTGTATTGAATATTGATATTAATGCTCTTTCCGAAGAAGCATTAGGAAGATGGAGTGGATATGTTGTTAAAGGAATGAAAATAGTTGGTACAACAAGTAGGGCAGAAGCAACTGTTACCAATGTTCGTTTAATTAATGATAATTGGGGTGATTTGGAAGGTTCATTCTTCTTTAGAAATCCTCATAAAAATCCAACACCTCCTTTAAGATGGACTACTGGTGCAAGGACATTTAGACTTACTAATAGTCCAACAAACTCTGATCCATTACCTGGAAGTTTATTAATTAGTAGAGCAGATGTAACTTATAGAACAAGTGGTATTATGGATACATACCGACAAACATTGGTTATTGTTCGTGTACCGCCCCCACCTCCAAGAAGACGTTGTGACCCTCTTGCACAATCATTTACTGTCGATGAGACTGGTGCATTCTTAACTTCTGTTGATTTATTCTTCGGACATAAGGATGAACAAGAAAATCTTAGAGTTGAGGTTAGAACTGTAGAATTGGGTACACCAACAGATACTGTAATAGCAGACTTTGCTCAAGTAATACTTAATCCAGGAGACATTAATGTTTCTGATGATGGATCTGTTCCAACTAATGTTAAATTCCCATCACCAGTTTATTTACAACCAAATACTGAGTATGCCATAGTTATTTTAGCACCAAGTTCTAACTTCTATGAAGCATGGATTGCTCAGATGGGTGAGAAGACTGTCGGAACATCTGATTTACCAGATGATGAAAATGTTATTGTTACTAGACAATATACTGGTGGTAGTTTGTTCAAATCACAGAATGGAACAATTTGGAGTCCAAATCAATTCCAAGATTTGAAGTTTAAACTTTATAAGGCAAAATTTGTAACTAAAGGAACATTAACATTCTACAATCCTCCAATTAATGTGGATGATTCTGAAATTACTAAATTGAATAATAATTCAATTACAACTCTTCCAAGAAAATTAAAAGTTGGAATCCAAGCAGTAACAACTACTGGTTTGATTAATAGTCTTACCGTTGGTACAAGGGTTGGTGTTACAACTGCACCAGGTGCTAATCATGGATATATTGAGGGTGTTGGTGGTACTGTTAATAGTGTATTGAATAGTATTTCTGGTATTGGTTATAGTACTGGAACATTTAATGCTGTCAATACTTACAATATTACTGGTAATGGTAGTGGATTAAGATTGGATTTATGTACATTTGGAACTGGTAATGGATCTCATGTACAATTACTAAGTGTACCAACAATTGCTAATGCTGGAACTGGATATAAGATTGGTGATGTTGTTGGTATTCAGACATCTTCTGTCTCTAAAGGTAGTGGAGTACAAATTACAATTAATACTCTTAATAATAGAGATACATTATATCTAACTGATGTTCAGGGAGATAGTATTGCTAATGGTGATTTTTATCTTAATGAGTCATCAACTAAGTTTAATAATGGAAATACTGATGTTACAAGTTCTGAGGTAAATGGAACATACAATACTGGTAATTACATTAATGTAAAACAGTACAATCATGGAATGCATAGTGAAACTGATTTAGTAAAAATTTCTGATGTTTATCCAAGTGCAACTCCAACAACTACAGACTCTATAGTTAATATTAGTGATGGTTCTTCTGCAACCATCTCTGTTGCAAGTACTATAGGATTTAATGTGTTTAACGGTGATTTTGTAACTAAGGGGTATGCATTACTTAATGATGAAATAATCTACTACGATTCAATTACTGCTGGTACTGCTGGTGCAGGAACTCTTGGAATTGGTACTAGAGGAGTTGATGGTTCACTTCCAAGAACTCATCCAATTAATTCCCAGATACTTAAATATGAACTTAATGGTATGGATTTGAGAAGAATTAATACTTCACATACTGGAACAAGGGTAAAACAACCATTAATGGATAGTTACTATCTAGAAATAGATCGTACTGGTTCACCTAATAATACTAGTTTTAATAATGAAGATAGTATTGGTGGAAGTGATTCACAAGCTTCTAAAAATATTCAGTTTAACACTATAGATCCAAGAATGGTTGTTATCACACCAGGTGAATCAACTTCAATAAAGGGTAGAATTAGAACTGTATCTGGTAGAAGTGCTGGTGGTAATGAAACACCATTCCTTGATAAGGGATATGAAACAGTTGAAATTGATCAACTTAATACATTGAATAGTCCAAGAGTAGTTGCATCTGTACCAAACGAAGATCAGTATTTAACTGCTCTTCCAAGAAATAAGTCATTTACATATCAAGTAGATCTTAATTCTGGAGATCCTAATCTTTCACCTGTTATAGATTATTCTAATATTGTTATGATAATGGGTAGAAGTAGGTTGAATAATCCTGTTGTTGATTATTCTTCTGATGGAAGAGTTAATGAACTATCTGCCGATCCACATTCAGGAATATATTTAACTAAGAAGGTTGATCTCACACAACCAGCAACATCACTAAAAGTGGTAGTTGGTGCTTACAGACATGAAACTGCTGATTTCAGAGTTCTTTATCAACTTTATAGACTTGATTCTGCTGATGTAGAGCAGAAGTGGGAATTATTCCCTGGTTATGATAATATGAGAGATATTGATGGTGATGGTTTCGGTGATGTTGGATTTGGTACTGAACGTCTAAGTAAGAGAAGTGGTCGTCCAGATGCTCTAGTGGTTGCAAGTGGAGAAGGTGAATTTAAAGAATATCAATTCACTGCTAATGAACTTGATAGATTTAATGCATTTAGAGTTAAGATTGTGATGAGTGGAACTAATGAAGCATTTGCACCTAAATTCAAGGATTTAAGAGTTATTGCTTTAGCATAATGCAAAGAGTTGAAGGGCATAAAAATCTCTACCGTAATCAATCTGGTGCTATTGTTAACACCGATACGGTAGGGTATAATGATTATATCAATTTACGGAAAAAAAGAAAAACCGAAAAAGAAGAAATTGATCAATTACGTAATGAAATTGATGAAATTAAATCTTTATTGAAAGAGATAACTAATAAATAGTTAAAATTATAATCGTATAAGATGGCAGTATACGTTTCAAATATCCTTATAAATCAAGGTGCTGATTTCAGTCAGACATACACATTAGAAGATACTAATTCTAATGCTGCACAAAATTTGACTGGATATAGTGTTGCTGCAAAAATATCAAAACATCATGCATCTACCAGTCAAACATCATTTTCAGCAACAATATCAAATGCTGCTGCTGGAGAAATAATGTTGACTTTAACTGATGAACAAACAGCTGCATTAGCAGCTGGTAGACAGGTTTATGATATTTTATTGACTAAACCTGACGGAACCAAAGAACGGGTTGTTGAAGGTATGGCATTAGTTAGAGATGGAGTTACAACCTAATGGCAATAAGAGTAAAAAGAGGAAGAGTTGCTTCTACTTCAGTTAGAATAGGACAGTTTGAAGCAACTAAACTTGTATCATCATCTACATTATCAATTGGTACATTAGCAAGTATTACTGACGTTGATCCTACTAATAGAAGTGCTACAAATAATCTTTTGATGTATAATACAACCACTCAGAAATATGAGCATGTATCACCGTATCATTTAGTTGATATGGCTGATGGTGTACAAGATAATGCAATGGATGCTGGATTATTTTAATTAAGATTCAACGAATATAAATATAATTAAAAGTATAGTATTACAACATGGCTTCTCCTGTTATACAGTTTAAGAGAGGTGCTTTCGCTGATTTGCCAGCGTTGAAAGCAGGGGAACCTGGTTTCACCAATGACAAATATGATTTTTATATTGGATTAGATAATAACTCTTCAAACAACAAATTTTTTGGTTCTCATCGATATTGGTTAAAAGAGACAACAACAGCTGGTTCAGGATTGAATCTGGTTGAAGGAACCGATAACGGTGTTCATGCTTTTACAATGAAAGCACCTGCTGCATTAGCAGCATCTTATAATGTTACGTTCCCTAACGCACAGGGTGCCAACTCAGCAATATTACAGAATAATGGATCTGGTGTATTGAGTTGGACTGCTGCACCAACCTTTACTGGTGCAATTACAACACAAGATACCACAGAGTCATTATCTACTACTACTGGTGCTTTAATAGTTGCTGGTGGTGTTGGTATCGCAAAGAGTGTCCATGTTGGAGGAGCAACTTCAATTACTGGAAATTTATATGTAGGTGGACAATCAGAATTTATAGGTGTCGCTACTTTCCGTGGTGGTACAGTTAGACTTGGTGATTCCACTTCTGACGATATCTATGTTGGTGGTGAATTTAAATCTAATCTTGTTCCAGATGATGACGATGCATTTGATTTAGGTACATCTTCTCAGGAATGGAGAAACATTTATATTGATGGTACTGCAAATATTGATTCATTAGTTGCTGATACAGCAGATATTGATGGTGGTACTATTGATGGTACTGCGATTGGTGGAAACACAGCATCTACTGGTGCTTTTACTTCAGTTACAGCATCTACAACATTAGGAGTTACAGGTACAACAACCTTATCTGGACAATTAGATGCTAATGGAGACGTAAACTTAGGTAACGCAACATCTGATACAATCACCCCAACAGGTAGATTTGATGCTGCTCTTGTACCTGCAACTGACGGTGCAATTGACTTAGGTACATCAGCACTTGAATATAAAGACTTATACATCGATGGTATTGCATACATTGATGAAGTACAAGGTGATATTGTTAAAGCTGGTAACTTAACTTCAGGACGTGTTACTTATGCTACTACTGGTGGACAATTAACTGATAGTGCTAATTTAACTTTTAATGGTACTACTCTAACTGCAAATACTCTTTCAGTTACAGCTAACGCAACCGTAACTGGTAATCTGACAGTTCTGGGAACACAATCAGTCTTAAACACAGAGACGTTAAAGGTTGAAGATAGTCTGATTGAAGTTGGACTTGTTAATGATGCTGGTTCACTGGTAGCACCAAGTTCAGATGCCAACATTGACGTTGGTTTGGTAATGCACTATTACAGTGGTTCTGCTAAGAAGGCTGCTATATTCTGGGACGATTCTGTTCAAAGAATTGTTGTTGCTTCAGATACTTCTGAAAACACTAGTGTTATAACTGCTTCTGCATATGCCGCATTAGAAGCTGGTTCTTTATGGATTAAAGATGCTGATGGACAAGAAGAAGTTATTGGAGTCAATGGATCCAATGTAAGAATCCTGCATAATATTACCGTAGATGGTGGTGCATTCTAACTCTTAAAAAATAACTTATAAATATAGGTGGGAGCAATCCCACCTTTTTTTATATTTTGAACCATGAATGAAACTGATTATAAAAATTTGATTTTAACTTATCAACAAAAATCCTTTGATTTATTCTCACAAGTAGTTGCTTTAGAAGCAAAACAAGCTACATTAACTCAACTAGTAAAAGATTTGACAGAAAAAGTTGAAGATTTAACTAAAAAATTAGAGAGGAAAAATAGAGGAACTA
>MDSZ01078873.1_pt1 | contig 13661 bp, 17 predicted proteins | sample 811201 | NCBI WGS metagenome assembly MDSZ01 (sample SAMN05326647, study PRJNA326480) | marine metagenome | isolation source: seawater | place: Indian Ocean: North | collected 2010
CCACTAAAGCTTTTTTTAAATTTTTTTATTAATCATGGATTATTTAAATTAAAAAATAGACCTCAATGGTACACAGTTTCAAATAGAAGTAGATCTTATGTCAAAAAAATCATTGAAAAAATAAGCGGCGAAGTATTTAAAAATTATAAAGTAAGCAAAATAATACGAAGCAATGACAATATAAGAATTTTTATTGGAAATGAATTTTTAGATTATGACCAAGTAGTGCTCGGAACACATGCCGATCAAAGTTTAAGTTTACTCGATAATCCTACAGAAGACGAAAAAAGGTTACTAGGTAAATTTACATATGTTAACAACACTGCCATTTTACATAACGATTATAATTTAATGCCAGAAAGAAAGAGGGCTTGGTCTAGCTGGAATTCTATTACTAAAGAAAAACAAACTTGTATCACATACTGGTTAAACAAGTTACAAAATTTACCAACAAATGATAATTATTTTTTGACCTTGAATCCAGTTGATGAGATTAAAAAAAATAAAATTATTAAGAAAATCAATTTTACACATCCATACTTTAATTATGAAAACTTTGCCATTCAAGATCAACTTAATACATTGCAAGGCAAAAAAAGAACCTGGTTTTGTGGAAGTTACTTTGGTTACGGTTTTCATGAAGATGGATTAAAATCATCACTTAAATTAATAGAAAATTTTATAACTTAATGAACTCTTGTATTTATAATGGTTTTGTCACTCACACTAGATTTAAGCCAGTAAAACACTTTTTAAAATATAATACTTTTTCACTATTTTTAGATTTGGATGAAGTTCAGGAATTAGACGAATCGATAAGTATTTTTTCATATAATAAATTTAATATTTTTAGCTTTTATGACAAAGACCATGGAGAAAGAGATGGAGGTTGTTTAAAGAAATGGGTTTTATTAAATTTAAAAAAATTTAAAATTGGTTACAATGTAGATAAAATCAAGCTACTTTGTTATCCCAGAATATTTGGTTATGTTTTCAATCCATTAAGTGTTTTTTATTGTTATAACGGTGAAACTCTTAAGGCTATTTTTTATGAGGTCAAAAATACTTTTAATGAACAGCATACTTATGTCTTTAAGATAAAAGAAGAAGACGAAATTAAACAAACTTGTGAAAAAAAATTTTATGTATCTCCATTTATGGATATGAAAACATATTATAATTTTAGAATATCAAAACCAAATGATAAAATATCAGTTTTTATCAAGCAAACTGATGATGAAGGAACTATTTTAACTGCTACGCAAAATGGTTTTAGAAAAAAATTCAATCTTAAACAATTAACTTTAAATTTTTTTAAATATCCTCTAATGACGATAAAAATTATAAGTTCGATACATTTTGAAGCATTTCTATTGTGGAAAAAAGGAGCAATATATCGGAAAAGAGATGTTAAAATTAAAAATAATTTGAGTTATGAAAAAAATTAATGAGCTTTAAAAAAATTTCAGAAAAATTCGTAATCAATAAACTTAAGTTATTGCAAAATGGGAATCTTAAATTAGTCAATTATGACGGTAAAGTTTACCATTTCGGAGATTTAGAGAGCTCACTTTCAGCAGATATTAAGATTAATAATCCAAATTTTTATTTCAATATTATTATCGGGGGAAGTTCAGCTTTAGGAGAAGCTCATATGAATAAAGATTTTTATTCGTCTAATTTAATAAATCTTATTGAACTAACCGCTAAAAATATAAATTTAATTTATAAATTCTCTGGAAGCTTTAAAATTTTATCTATTAAAAATTTTTTTAAAAAAATTCTTTTTTCTAACACAAGGTCAAAAAGTTTAAGAAATATTGCCCAACACTATGATTTAGGAAATAATTTCTTTTCTATTTGGTTAGATAAAACTCTGACATATTCAAGTGCAATTTATGATAATAACAATAATGATTTAGAAAAAGCTCAAAAAAATAAATATCAAAAGTTAATCAATTTATTAGAAATTAAAGATCAAGAAAAAGTTTTAGAAATAGGTTGTGGATGGGGCGGGTTTTCGGAATACCTTGCAAAAAAATATGATGTATTTGTTGATTGTATAACAATATCAAAAAAACAATTTGAGTTTACAAAAAAGAAAATATTTGAAAACGGTCTTAACAATAAAGTGAATGTATTATTTCTTGATTATAGAGATTTAAAAGAAAGGTATAATAAGATCGCTTCAATAGAAATGATAGAAGCTGTTGGAGACAAATATCTAAATAACTATTTTAAAACTATAAAGAACAGCCTTGCTCCAAGTGGAATTGCAGCAATTCAAGGAATTATTATAAAAGATGATTTATTTGATCGTTATAAAAATAGTGAAGACTTTATTCAAAAATATATTTTTCCAGGAGGTTTCTTGCCTTCATTAAAACAGATTAAAAAAATAACCAAAAATAATAGATTAAGTTTGACAAAAATTAATTCATATTCAGAAGATTATGCTAAAACACTCTCAACATGGAGGTATAATTTTCTAAGAAACTGGGACAATATTTCACCATTAGGATTTGATACCTATTTTAAAAGAATGTGGGAATTCTACTTATCTTATTGTGAAGCTGGTTTTAAAGCAAAAAATATAGACTTGATTCAATTTTCTTTGTCTAATAGATAATCGCATGAGAATAATAATATTATTTTTTTTAACTATTCTTTTAAACGGGTGTGCAAATAGTATGAAACCATCAGATTTCAAAAATCAAAAACCAAGATTAATTATTGAAGATTTCTTATCCGGAGAGGTAAAAGCCTGGGGAGTTCTGCAAAGTAGATCAGGAAAAGTAATCAGACAGTTTTCAGCAGATTTAAAAGGAAATTGGAATGGTAAACAACTTATTCTAGATGAAAAATTCAATTGGTCAGATGGCGAGGTCCAAAATAGACAATGGAAAATAGACAAGCTTGATGAACATAATTATGAAGGAAGAGCAAGTGATGTTGTAGGCACAGCAAAAGGATATTCATATGGACCAGCTTTTAAATTTGAATATGTATTACTTGTTCCAGTTAAAGGAAAAGAAATGAAGATTACATTTGATGATTGGATATTTAAACAAGACGATAACATTGCTATTAATCGAGCTACTATGAAAAAATTTGGTTTTAAAGTGGCAGAGTTGACAGTGATGTTTAAAAAGGAATAAATGAATTATGATAGATAAGTTTAAAAATTGGATGATTGAAAGTGCAAATATAATGTTTGATGATTCAAAATCTGATTTAAGAAGCTTACCTAAGACTGTCAGACTTCAAATATTAATTGTTTTATCTTTTATCTGGTCTACTGTTTTTAGCTTGTATGTTTTCAGCTTAACTACTTTCATTTGGGGTTGGGCAGGGGTAGTAATGGCACACATAGGTCTTATAATTGCAGTTTATATAACTTTTAAATTTTTTCATAAAGCTCAAAAAGAACAAAGAAGCGTGTTTGAAACCGGTAATTATAATCCAGCAAAAATATTTGTAATTTTTTTTATTGTATTTTTTATTTTCATTTTTACAAAAGGTGTAGAGGTGTTAACAAAAACAAATTCATATTCGATTAAATATGATGGTCCGAAAAAAACTACCATAGAAAGAATAAAAGAGTTTATAGATTAATTGTTTTAAATATTTAAATAATCTTATCAAAACCAAAATAAGCTCCAATTAAGATTATGATCCAAATAATACCCTTAATTAAAAAAAAATAAAATCCTCCTAAAAGAAAAATCTTGGTAATTTTTTTTTTCATTTAAATAATATATCTTTTTGAAGCCTTAATATCTCTGTAACTAAAAATCATCTTTTTAACGCTTTACTAATTTATCGACTAAAAAAAGATATAATTTATAAGGCAAAATTCTTAAAAATTTTAGTATTAAAGTTAATGACATAGGGAAGTGTATTTCAAAAGCTTTGTTTTTTATTAAACCTCTATAAATTTTTTCAGCAGCGTAATCGGGGGATTTTAAAAAGGGCATCGAGAACTCATTTTTATCGGTAAGAGGAGTTTTAATAAAGCCTGGTGAAACAATTGAGACTTGTACATTAAATTTTTTAAAATCAAAATATATACTTTCTGCAAAATTTGTTAAAGCGGCTTTCGATGGGCCATATCCACTAGAGTTTGGTAAGCCTCGATAACCAGCAATTGATGAAACTATCGATATTTGTCCAGATTTTTTATTTTTAAAATAATTTTCTACCGTCTTTACACATTCAACTACTCCTAAAAAATTTACATTTATTACATTTTTAATTTTTTCAGTATCAATAGATTGTTCATGCTTTGGGTCATAAGTACCACTACAGAATAAGCAAATATCTATTTCTCCAAATTGCGATATTATTTTTTTAAAAGTATCTCCTATTTGGGTCTTGTTTGTAACATCACATGCAAAAGGATATATATTAGAATTAGAAGACATTTCTTTTAAAACATTTTCTCTTCTAGCAGATGCTGCAACAATCCAATTATTTTGTGCAAACTTTTCTGCAACAGATTTTCCAATTCCGCTGCTCGCTCCAGTAATCCAAATTTTTTTACGATTGTTATTCATTTATTAGTTATATATTACTTATTTAAAAAAAATTAAAATCAATTTAATTTAATTATAATGATCATTTTTGTGGTTATTTTAAGCTATGTTTGTTAAAGACTAATAAATAATGACTATAAATAAATACTATAGTTTAGGCAAAAATAAGTTATTTGGTATTAATCGAAGCATTACCGGGCAAGGTGTTCGAAAGACTTTAAGCATTATCAAGAAAGAATTTAAACTCCTAAAAATTAAACAAGTTAAATGCGGCACTCGAGTTTTTGACTGGAAGATTCCAAAAGAATGGAATGTAAAAAAAGCGTACATTGAAGATAAAAATAAAAAAAAAATAATAGATATTAAAAATAATAACCTTCATCTAATAAGTTACTCAATTCCTATTAAAAGAACTTTAAACAAACAAGAAATTTTAAAACATTTACACTCTATTAAAAAAAAACCCAGTGCTATTCCATATATAACATCTTACTACAAAAAATATTGGGGTTTTTGTGTTTCTGAAAACTATAAAAAAAAGTTCAAAAAAATTTATAAAAGTAAAGATAAATTTAAAGTAGTTATTGACTCAAATTTTAATTCAAATGGGAATTTAAATTATGGAGAACTTGTATTAAAAGGAAAATCAAAAAAAGAAATTTTAATTTCAACTTATATTTGTCATCCATCTATGGCTAATAATGAATTATCTGGTCCGATCGTTTCTATGGCACTAATTAAATATTTTAAAAAGAAAAAACTAAATAAAACACTTCGTTTTTTGTTTGTTCCTGAAACTATTGGTTCCATTACCTACATAAATAAAAATTTGAAATCTCTTAAATCCAATGTAATTGGTGGCTATAACCTTTCTTGCATTGGAGATGAAAAAAAACATTCATGCATGTTGACCAAATATGGAAATACAATCTCAGATCATGCTTTAATAGATGCATACAAAAAACTGAAATTAAAATTTACTAGGTATTCCTTTTTAAAAAGAGGGTCAGATGAGCGGCAATTTAATTCTCCAGGCGTGGACCTTCCTATAGCCTCTATATTCAGATCAAAATATGGTGAATATAAAGAATATCATACATCTCTAGACAATTTTAAATTAGTTACAATAAAGGGCTTAACCGGAGGCTACAAAGTAGCAAAAACATCAATTGAAATTCTGTTAAAAAAAATAATTCCAAAAAGTATTTTATTATGTGAACCTCAAATGAGTAAAAGAGATTTATATCCTACTTTAAGTAACTTTTTCTCAATAAATAAACATCATGAATTTTCAAGGTCGGTAATGGATTTTCTTCAATATTCAGATGGCACAAACGACCTTAGAAATATATCAAATATAATTGGTGTAAGCTTTGAAAGAGTGAATAAAATATATATTTTATTAAAAAAACATAAATTAGTGATTTAAAATAAAATCTTCTGAAAATTATGACCACAAAGAGAACAATAAGAGATAATCAAAAAAAATGGTTAAAATCTAACCAGCATTTAAAAATTTTAGACCTTGGTTGCTCTAATAATAATTATTGGGAAGAGGCTAATCACTTTGCTGATATTTGGGATTTTGAAGAAATTTTTAAAGAAAAAAAATTAAATTTTACAAGAATTTATCCTGATCAGAAGCTACCTTTTAAAGACAAAGAGTTTGATTATGTAATATGCGCACATGTAATTGAGCATGTTAATGATCCTATAATGTTCAAGTCTGAAATTGAGAGAATAGGTAAGGCAGGATATATAGAGTTGCCGACAAGACTTAACGATAATATGGTTTTTGGGTGTGACGAAGAGGAATTTGGTCATAAATGGTGGTTTGAATTTGATGATGATAATGAAAAATTAATATTTGCGAAGAGAGTAAACGCAATTGAAAAATTTGTAAGTGTAGGATCAATTTTTGCACTTACAGAAATATTTCAAGATAGTTTTATCATTCAAGTAAATTGGACTGATAAAATAAATTTGGAAGAAAGAGCTCCTTACACAGTAAGTAACAAAATTACATTTTTAACATTAATTAAAAAATATTTCAGTAAAAAAGTGAGAGAAAAAATTTCGAAAATTAAAGAAATATTCAATTAAGTTTTTACTGCAGGATAATTTCTCTTTAAAAAAAATTTATTAATTATAATTCCAAAGACAATAATAACAATTGATCCAATAATTACTGGAAATATTAGATAATCATATGATAGATCCATAAATAATGCCACTATAGGATTTGAAGTTGCTGGAGGGTGCATCACTTTAAAATAAACCATCAAAATTACTGCTATCCCAACCGATAAGCCTAAAGAATAGAAAGATAGGCCCATAGTCTCATTAAAAATAATTCCGACCAACATAGAAATTAAATGACCAAAAAAAATATTTTTTGGCTGAGAAGTTTCTAGATTATAAAGCACAAAAACAAGAAAAACAGTGGCTCCAAAAGAAAACATTAGCCATATCCCCGCGGTCGTATTAAGAGTTAAATAAGCTAAAAAACCTATAGTTACGGCTGCCGAGATACCTGAAATGATTGGTTCAAATTTTTTTGGTATTTTCATATGAGTTTTTCTCTAGTTGGGTTATATACACTTATGCAATTAAAAAAACCATACAATTTTATTAAAAAACTGCCAAAAAAGCTTAACCAATTATATTTCAGAAATTTAAAATCAAAAGTAGTTATTAAAAATAAGTCCAATAATTTGAAAACATTCAATCCTGTTACAAATTTTGATAAAAAATTTGAAAAATATATTAGATCGTTAATTACAAAATATTTTAAAAATGATGGAATTATTGGTGAAGAATTTAAAAATAAAATATCATTGAACAAATTCACTTGGTCTATTGATCCAATTGATGGAACAAAATCTTTTGTAATCGGGGTACCAACTTGGTCTAATCTAGTAGGTTTAATGTATAATAGTAAAGCGATCCTTGGTTTAGCAAATTTTCCTGAAATGAATAGATATTACTTGAGTGATATAAAAAAATCTTTTCTGATTAAAGGACAGAAAAAAATATTACTTAAATCATCAAAAAATTATAAAAATAATAATTTAAAAATTATTGGCAACTTTCATGGTGTAACTGATAAAAAAAAAAAAGATGCTCTTGTTAATAAATTGGGAAGTTTTTTTAGATTAATTAGTTATGACGCCTTTAGTTACTGTTTAATCGCAGAGGGTAAATTAGATGCTGTAATTGAAACAAATTTAAAACCTTATGATATAATTCCATTAATCCCTATTTTAAAAAATTCAGGTGCTTTTGTATCTACTTGGTCTAATAATGGAGCTGAAAAAGGAGGAAATATTTTGGCATCTTCAAATTTTAAATTGCATAAAAAAATGTTAAGAATTCTTAATTCCTATAAGGATATTACATAATGATAAATTTGTTTTTAAATAGAACATACAGAGCTATAAAGATTGATATAGAATTATATGAAGAAGTAGAAAAAGATAAATCTGCTACTCTTCAAGCAGGTATTGTAGTTGTTTTATCAAGTTTAGCAGCAGGCGTTGGAGCTTTGCAGCTTGGCGCTACTAATTTTCTAATTGCTCCGGTTTTATCTTTATTAAGTTGGTATGTTTGGGCCTATATAATTTATTTTGTTGGTGTAAAGCTATTTGGGGATAAAACCACAAAAAGTAATCACGGCGAGTTACTAAGAACAATTGGATTTTCTAGCGCACCAGGATTGCTTAGAGTTTTTGGTGTGACACCAGACTTGATGACAGTAACTTTTATTGGAACTGCTTTCTGGATGTTAGCATGCATGGTAGTGGCAGTTAAATCTGCTTTAGATTATCAAAGTCTATGGAAGGCTTTAGGAGTAGTAGTAATTGCTTGGCTCATTCAAGCATTTTTTCTACTATTCATTATTATTTTTTTTAAAGCCTTTTAAACAGGGTATAAAGTTTTAGATAATTTACAACTGTCACAAATTTTGAGTCCAGTGATAATTAAATTGTTTTTAACACTTTCTTCCTCTTTTTTACACTCTTCACAAGTGTTATCTAATAATTCTTCCATGTAGGACAACATACACCTTTAACTATTTAAAATCTATCTTAGAATCTTTGTATGAAAAAATTTATTATTATTTTAATATTCATTTTGTTTAATAGCCAATTAAAAGCTGACTTGATTCAACCAAATCAAAAACTCGACCCCTATGATGTTGTTAAGATCCAACTTGATGCGTTAAAAAATAATGATGAAAAGGATATGGGAATAAAACAAACTTGGCTTTTTGCACACCCTGATAATAAAAAGTTTACAGGTCCTTATTCGAGGTTTAGAATTATGATCTACGGACAACAGTATAAATATCTTATCAACCATTCATCACATAAAATAAAATTAATTAGTAACAGTCCTAATACTTACATTTATAAAATTGAAGTTTTATCAGAAAACAAAAAATTATTTGTTTATGAATGGCATGTCCAGAAAGGAAGCGACAAAAATTGTAAAAGTTGTTGGTTTACTACTGCTGTCTCTCAACCATTTGATCAAGGAAATACAATTTGAAAAGGCCACCATTTATATTTAGGTATTTGATTGTTGGGTGCATATTAGTTGTTCCTCCTATACTTAGTGCTCATTACGGATCTATTTATTTGGGTAAAGACAACGGAGTTTTGTTAGGTTTTTGTGTGGGTATACCTTGTGTGGCATTTGCATGTTGGAAATTATATATAGACGGATGGAGGGATGACGAGGACTGATGAAATTTGAAACAACCAGAGCAGGCGCATTACATAAATTAAATAATTTTATAGAAAATGATGTCTTAAATTATAATTCAAAAAGAAATTTTGATTTTGGAATTAATGATAGACAAAATGTTTCTTGTTTATCTCCATACATTACTCATCGTTTAATTACTGAGTATGAAACAGTCAAAAAAGTTTTATCAAGGCGTCCTTTTCAAAAAGTTGACAAATACATACAAGAAATATTTTGGAGAGTATATTGGAAAGGTTGGTTGGAACTAAGACCTCAAGTATGGACTGATCTCATTGAAGATTTAAAGTTTATAGAAGAAAACGAGAATTATTTAAAAGCAATAAAAGGCGAAACAAATATTGAATGTTTTAATGATTGGGTTAAGGAACTTAAAGAAAATAATTATTTGCATAATCACACCAGAATGTGGTTTGCGAGTATCTGGATATTTACTTTAAACTTACCATGGCAAAAAGGAGCAGAGTTTTTTATGAAACATTTATTTGATGGGGACGCTGCTTCAAATACTTTAAGTTGGAGGTGGGTTGCCGGCCTTCAAACTAAAGGAAAGCATTATATTGCTCAGGCATGGAATATAAGTAAGTTTACGAATAATAAATATAAAAATGTAAAGCTAAATGAAAACGCTTTACCATTGTCAGACAAAAGAGAATATCAGTTAAAACCTTTAAATTTTATTTACGAAGATAATTCTAATGAAAATTTAATATTTTTTGAAAATGAATTAAATTTTGAAAATCAGACATTAAAAAAATATAAAAATATTTATTTAGTTTTGCTTTCCAACGGAGTCAGAAAATTAAAGCTAGAGCAAAAAGTGTTAAATTATAAAATGCAATTAATTAATGATCAAAAAATGAGATATAATCAAATAAAAATAGTCAATGAAGTTGAACTCCAAACTGTAATAGAAAAAATAAAATCCTTTGATGTTATTTACCCTTGTGTTGGAGAAAATTTTTCCTATCTAAATAGCATTAAAAAAAAACAAAGTTTAAAATTTAATTTCATTTTAATGAAAGAAGATAAGTTTTCTTGGCAATTCTCAAATAAAGGATATTTTAATTTTAAAAATAATATTCCAAAAATATTAACTAGTTTTAATATACAATAAATTATTTAGAGGAACATCTTTTAGAACAATATTTTACCTTATCCCAATTTAATCTCCATTTTTTTCTCCATGTAAAAGATTTGTTACAAGCTGGACAAGTTTTTCTAGGTAAATTAGCTTTTTTCATCGTTAAGAAGATTTTTATTTTTTATAAAAAGAAAATAAGCTGCAATTTCATAAAATAAATTTAGCAAAAAAAACAAAGGTTTAATTTTAAATATCTTATACAAATAATTATATTTTGGCACATTTTTCCAAATTATTAAAAAAGACTCAGCGCCATCAATTACTTTACCGTCTTGTATTACATGCATTCTTCTTAAAAGTTGTTTGTATGACTTTAAAGTTATTTTTTGAGCCTCTGAATTATTGGTCACATCAATCCATTCTATATTATCATTACAATGTTTTTTGTAATGATTAATTTCAGTTCTACAAATATTACAGGAATTATTAAAAAAAACTTTAACCATTAGTATTTTCTTTTATAAAATTATTAGCCGCTTTGAAAATTCTTGTTTTTCTCTCTTTATTCATTTTCTCAGAAATCCTAACCATCATTGCAAGGCGTGGATTTTTTAAAAAGAATTTCTTATGCCTATCTATAAATTTCCAATACAATCCATCCATTACATCACACCAAGGTCCTTTTTTAAAATGCATCATTTTCAAAAAATAACTAGATCCGCATATGTATGGCTTTGTAGCAAATATTCCACCATCACTAAATAATCCCATCCCATAAACATTTGGCGCCATTACCCAATCAGATGAGTCAACAAACATTTCCATAAACCATTTATAAACTTGTTTAGGGTTAATCTCACATAGGTTCATAATATTTGCTAATATCATTAATCTTTCTATGTGATGAGACCAACCAAAATTTTTAGCATTATTAATTGCATGATCTAAAGGGACTAAACCTGTATTTCCATCATACCATGACTTTTTCATTTTTCTTTTATGGTTAAAAAAATTAGTTTTATCTAGCCGCTGATTATAATTTTGATAAATTCCTCTCATAAATTCTCTCCACCCTATAATCTGCCTAATATAACCCTCTAAAGAATTAATAGGTACTTTACTCTCAATCTTTCTCAACTTTTCGATTATTTCTTCTGGCGTGATTAATCCTAAATTAATTAATGGACTTAGCGCGCTGTGAAAAACAGTATGAGATTTGTCAGTTACTGCATCCTCGAAGTCTCCAAATAGTTTAATTCTTTCTTTTAAAAATTGATCTAGCCATTTATTTGTATCCTTCCTTGTTGTTGGAAACCAAAATTTATTTGTGTTTCCTGGATGATCTTTAAAATTAGAATTTATAAATTTTTTAAGAAAAATCGTTTCTTTAGTGTCAATTATTTTAGAAATTTCAGGAATTTTTATAGTATTGGGAAGTTTTTTTCTATTTTCCTCATCAAAGCTCCATTTATTTCCTTTTGGAGTCCCATTTTTATTCATTAATAAATTCATCTTAGTTCTTACAATTTTATAGAAATTAGCCATGAAAGGCCGTTTGTTCTTTGATAGATAGTCTTTAAATTCTTGTCTCTCCATCAAAAACATCGGAGATTTTATTTGTTTAATTTTGAGGGAATTTTTTTTTCCAAGATCTAATATTTTTTTCTCAAAAAATTTATCTTCAATTTCAAAAAAAGTGATTTCTTTTATTTTTTTTTCTTTTAAAGTTTTTTCTAATTTTTTTTCATAAGGTAATTTGAAATCTTTATTAACATCTTTATAAATAATATTAAAATTTTTTGATTTTAGCTCATCTCTAAATGATCTCATTGAGGATAGAAACAAGAGTATTTTTAATTTATGATGTTTTTCATATGTACATAGTCCATAATCCTCAGCCATAAAGAAAATATGGTCTTTGTAGTTATTAAGATATTTTGTGTTAAAAAGTTGATTGCCTAAAATTAAAAATAGCTTCATAAAGTCTAAAATATATAATTTTTAGAGGAATTAAACGCGTCATTATTTGCCTGTTTATTTCAAATAATAATGCTAAAAACCCAGTATGAAGAAACTAATTTTAGGCGCAACTGGCTCAATAGGCTCATCTCTAGCAAAAAAAATAGTTGCAGAAGGAGGCGAGGTGCACTTAGTGGGAAGGGACGAAGAAAACTTGAAAAAGTTAGCTTCTGAGTTGAATTCTACTTTTACTGTATGTGATGTTCTAGAAGAAAGTTTTGCAGATAAAATATTTAACGATTTAAATGACACTCCTATTAATGGTTTAGCCTATTGTGTTGGATCTATAGATTTAAAACCAATAAAAGTGACAAAAAAAAGTGATTATATGCAATCTTTTAATTTAAACTTAATTTCTGCTACAGAAATTATCAGGAAGGCAAGTGATAATCTAAAACAAAACAAAGGTTCTATTGTTTTGTTTTCAACTGTAGCTGTAAAAAAAGGATTTACTAATCACAGCATTGTTGCTTCGGCTAAAGGAGCTGTTGAGGGTTTGACTGTTTCTTTAGCAGCAGAATTTGCTCCAAACATAAGAGTAAATTGTATAGCACCCAGTTTAACAAAATCCAAAATTTCAAATTTTTTACTTAAAAATGAAAAAATGGCTGAAAGTATTGCTAAGATGCATCCGCTAAAAAGACTGGGAGAGGGTAGCGACTCTTCGTCTGTTGCAAATTTTCTTTTAAGCGATAATAGTTCATGGATTACAGGACAAATTTTTGGTGTAGATGGAGGGAGATCATCACTTACATGAGATTAAAAAAAATACTTTTAACACTTTTAATATGTTTGATTCCACAGTTAAGTTTTGCAGCCGGAAGCGACAGTAGTTCAAGCGAAAGTTCAACTGATTATTATAGCGAAGCAAAGAATTTGATTAAAAGAGCTGGAAAATTTGAAAAAAAAGAAAAATTAGATAAAGCTAAAAAAATTTACTCTCAAGCATTTAAAAAATTAGAAAAAGCATATTCATCTGACAAAAACAATCCGGATATTTTAAATTATATGGGCTACACATCGCGAAAAACAGGAAATTTTGAAGAGGCAGAAAAATTTTATTTAAAAGGTCTTAGTATTAAACCTGACCATAATGGAATAAATGAATATTTAGGAGAACTTTATGTTCAAACTAATCAAATTAATAAAGCAAACGAAAGATTAGAAGTTTTAAAAAATTGTAATTGTAAAGAATTTAAAGAACTTGAGCTTATAATTAAAACTCGAGGGACAAAGGTTTATTAAGAAATATCCAA
>MDSZ01108891.1_pt1 | contig 13656 bp, 10 predicted proteins | sample 811201 | NCBI WGS metagenome assembly MDSZ01 (sample SAMN05326647, study PRJNA326480) | marine metagenome | isolation source: seawater | place: Indian Ocean: North | collected 2010
GACGTCTACCTTTTTCTCGCCACTTCGGTCGGTCCTCACCAAGGTATTCAGCTATTGCAATTGCTGCTCGTAAGGAATGGGAGATACTTGATGATCCTGTTATGAGAGCGTACGACCATGGAGTTCCATCAGAATGGCAGGCCCAAATAATTTCTCCTCTTTGAGTTTGGAGGTCAAGAACGTATTCGATTGCTGGTTCAACGACTTTCCACATAGTTTCCAAAAAGCCAGTGTCTTTCGACAGAAGATAATGATGTAGGACCCCTGTAGCAATATAAGCAACGCAGTTAGTGTCAATTTTATCTTGTTCGATTCTATCTTCAAGGTAGTAGTTGTGCCATGATCCATTTTCCAGCTGTATATCTGCCAACCATTGATAAGCGGAAACAGCTTCATCGTGTAGTTCGGCTATGTCTAGAGCCATTGCTGCTTCGATATGGTTCCATGGGTCGGCATGCCCATTTGGAAACCAGGGGATCATACCTGATGGGAGCTGTAATTCAGCAATGGATTCACCAGTTTGGCGAATTCTCTCAGGAGCTATAATTTCAGCTGGGTCGGTGGGGGGCAATTCTTTTCCTAGTTAAGCGTTGGCAGTCTTTTGAGCATAGATGATTGCGCTCTTACCCAGCACAGGTTGCAAAATTTTTTCTGCGAATCGAGTTAATGCTGGTTGCTTCACGATATCCCACGTGAGGAATCGTAGATATGCGTTTACAAGTCGGTTTCTATCGTTTTTGGTCCCTACGGCACATTTAAGCCACCAGTATGGGGAATGCAATGCATGAGCCCTATGGAAATCTATGGGTACTAACCCAGCAGCGGTGATTTTTGTTTCTAGCTCTCGTTTTTTATAGATTCGGACATGTCCGCCAACTTCTATAGGGGCGTGATATTCATCGGAGATTCCCCAGCAAATTTTTTCAGGAAAATAGGAGGGAACTGTAATTGCTAATATTCCTTGGGGTTTAAGCACGCGAAAAAGTTCATCTAATGCGTCTTCATCGTCATATATATGTTCGAGAACTTCGCTAGCTATTACTCGGTCAAACGTGTTGTCCTGAAAGGGTAAGCGTGTAGCATCTCCAGCAGAGGTAAATGCAGCAGATGTTTCTTCTATTTCTCCAGTTTCTGCCATAGCGGCGTAAGTTGCTCTGACTTCGTGAAGTTCATGTAAAGCCATATCGCAGGCCACAACTTTCGCTCCTCGACGAAGCACTTCGAATGCGTGCCGGCCGAATCCGCATCCAAGGTCTAGAACCATATGTCCCTCTTTAAGCTTAAGTCGATCGAAATTTATAGTAAGCACGTCGGATCCTAGGAGGGTTTATGTGCCGCTAGTAGTTCACGGCAATGATTCGCTGTGGTAATAGCAGATTCTCGCCAGCTCCACTTCTCTATTACTCGTTGTCGTCCTGCTTCACCTACCTTCTGGCAGATTTCTGGGTGTTCAAAGGCGTACTGAATTTCTTTTGCTAACGCATCGCTGTCTCCAGGCGGAACAGCTAGACATGTCTCCAGATGAGGACCTGCTACTTCTGGTAGCGCTCCCCCTGTTGTTGCTATTAAAGGAGCTCCGCACGATAAGGCTTCAATAGCTGGGATAGAGAAACCCTCATACAAGGATGGGACGACGGCAACAGATGCTGATGCTAGAAGATCAACGAGTTCTCTGTAGCTTATCCCCTGATTGAAATTCACTATGTCGCTGAGTCCTAATTGCTCCAATGTTTCAGCAGTTGTACTTCCTTCGCGCTGCTTTCCGACAAGCTCTAGGTGGACGTTAGGATACTTCTCTCTAACCTTTGCTAAGGCTTCTAGTAGGTATCTTTGACCCTTTAATGGAACATCGGCGCTAGCAGTTGAAACAATTCTTCCTTCGATTCTGTCAATATTTGGCTGAGGAGCAAAGAAGTCAGTATCAATTCCTATAGGGACAACATGGATACGATCGATGTCAACTTTGTGATCTTTGCTTATGTCTTCGCGAGATGATTCAGAGACGGTAACTATGCGTCGAATACTCTTACATACTCTCGTTTGCATCCTTGTGAATGCATACCATCTTCGCTTACCGAAGCGTTCAACAAACGTCCGAGCGTTATCTAGCTCTAGTTGTCGGTCCACAGTAATCGGGTGATGAATTACTCCAAGGACAGGAAGTTTGAGCTTTCTTTGAATCAGTAAATTCCCGTAAGCTAAGGAACCATTATCAATAACTAGATCGAAATCTCCTTTTCGTTCTTTTAAAGCCCGATAAGCGCGAAGAGAAAAAGACAGTGGCTCTGAAAAATTACCCGTGAGATATGAACATAGTTCTACGAAGTCTGGAAAATCTTTGATCTCCCAGATACCTGGCATTCTGCCAGGAAAATAATCATTATAAATTTCCAAGCTTGGGAATTCATGAAGAGGTACTTTTCGATCTAGGTCCGGATAGGGCGGGCCTCCGAATACTTCAACTGAGTGTCCCAGTTCAACTAGCGCCTTACTCATTTCCCTTACATACACCCCCTGACCACCAACATGAGGTTTTCCGCGGTAAGCGAGCATGGCGATTCTCAGATGACCATCTGAAGTATTTGAACTACTATTCCCGACTACTTTTTCTTCCATATGAAACCTTAAGGGTATGGACATTGAGGCAAAAATGCGTTTCTTGAGCATTAAATGTTCAAGAAAGATCATTAATCATTATGGTGGTACTGTCTTTAGTTTCACCCTGCTAAAATGGAGAACTCATGAGGGCTCTTGTTCAACGTGTTTCTAAATCTAATGTAACTGTAGAGGGAGAAACGGTTGGTTCGATTGGTAATGGCTTATGTGTCTTTGTAGGGGTTACTCACTCTGATACACAAGAAACTGCTGAGCGACTAGCGAAAAAACTTCTACATCTCAGAATTTTTGAAGATAGCAGTGGGAAAATGAACCTATCAACTCTTGATCTCAATTCAGAAATCTTGATTGTTTCACAATTTACTCTCTATGGCGATGTTCGAAAGGGTCGTCGCCCTAGCTGGGTAGCGTCTGCTCCAGCTGAGATAGCAGAGCCGCTGATTGATTATCTTGTAGATCGTCTCCAGTATGAAGGAATTCATGTGGAGACTGGGAAATTTCGAGCATTTATGGATGTAGAACTTACAAATTCTGGCCCTACCACATTGATAATTGATGTTGATTAACTACTTCTTCTTGCTAATACGTTTGCTCCAACCATGGCGCTTGTCGATAGTAAGATCATTGGAAGAGGACCGGCTTGTGTCGCTAGAGTGTTTCCGCTTCTGCGGTCAACAGTTGCATATAGTACACGGGTTTCTGAGATTGATGAACGTTCAACAACATCACCGTTGGGGTCTATAATAGCGCTGAAACCAGTAGGGGCTGCTTGAAGAACCCACCTTCCAGTTTCCATGGCTCGAAGTCTTGAAGAAGCTACTTGCTGGGATTGCAGAATAGTTAACCAGTAGCTGGATCCATTTGTCGGATTTAGTAGAATCTCACCTCCTCCCGAAATGGCATTCCGTGCCCTATCTTCAAAAAATATTTCCCACGAGATCGCTATTCCGAGATTGACCTTTTCACCATCAATTTCTATAACTAAATTAGGCTCGCCATTTCCTGGTCTTGTATCCCTTGCCGGAAGATAGCTCGGAGCAAAATGCTTGATAAATCCCCTAAGGGGAACGTACTCTCCGAATGGAACTAGCCGAACCTTGTCATAACGATCTACTTCATCCCCATCAGGAGAAAAGGCTATAGAAGCATTTGCATTTTCCGTTATGCTCACACGTTCGAAAATTCCTGCTATTAGCCAACTATCTAGCTGACGAGCTAGAATCTGTAGTTCTTCGTATTCGGGCGAGTCCGATAGGGGTTGTTGAACATTAACGACATCCTCCGGCCATAAAACCAGATCAACTGGAGTCACAATATTTGAACTTGCATTCAAATGTCTCTCAAATACTTCACGCTCATCTGTATCTATAGCTCTTGTCCCTTGTTCGCCACCACCCTGAACAATGGCTATCGTTGTTTTACCTATCGGACTTCCGTTTGGGGCAACAAACCCAAGTGCCCATAGTCCGACAAGGCTAATTCCTGTGAAGGTGGCGAATTTCCACTTTCTTTCCCAAAGCGAGGATAAGACAATCCCAGCGACAACAACTAAGGCTGAAAGGAATAGTGGGCCGAGAATTCGCACCGTATGTCCAAGTGGGGCTCTACTTTGGCTCATTGCTAAAGTAGCGAGTGGAACACCACCAAATGGCCACCGGTATCGTAAAGCTTCGATAATTACAAAAGCAGCTGGTAAAGCAAGCCAACGCCATGCCCCTCTGGGAACTAATAACGCTGCGAAGCCGACGAAAGCGCTAAAGAGCATCCCTTGGATAATGTACCCAGGCACGGTTAATGCAATCATCCAGAAAGTACTTGGAAATAACCAGCCAATTCCAAAGGAAAAGCCAGTGAAAAATCTCTTTCTATATGGAGCTACTTCCGACAATATTTGGTCAAGGAAAAGAAAACTCACAAACGCTAATGGCCACCAACCCCATGGGGGCATGGAAAATGCTAAACAAATACCGCTTATTAAAGATTTGAATGAAACGGTCAATTTCTCATTCATTTTATTTCTAGAAGTAACCATCTCAATTGGCCGCCCCGAGGTATTCTTCGACTCTTTGGGCGCTAACTTTCGCATCACGTATACAAGCTGAAAGACCAAGACCGTTGAACGCAGCACCCGCAACAAAAACCCCTGGTGCTTTATCTCGAAGTAATTTTTGAATTTTCTCTACTTTAAGTGAATGTCCTAACTCATATTGTGGAAATGATCTTGGCCAACGAATCACCCGGCTCTCTTCCGGTGCCACACGAATGTCAACCGTTATAGACAGTTCTTTAAGGAGCGTTGAGATAAGTTCCTCATCGTCAAGATGAAGAACACGGTCATCATTAAATCTTCCCGCAGAAACACGAAGAAAAGTCAGATCTCTATTTCTAAGATGCTCCCATTTCGAAGAAGACCATGAACATGCTGTCATTAGTAGACCTTCAGATTTTGCGACAAGGAATCCGCTTCCGTCGAAAGGCTGGATCTCCTTAGATGGAAAGGCAAAAACAACGAAAGCCATCGAGGCATACCGGATACTCGCAAGTAACGTCGCTACATTATCATTTATGCTTTTAACGATGGAAGCCGAGACAAAGCTGGGGGTGGTTAGAATCACCGAGTCCGCTTCGTAGTTACTCTTTTGCCCGACAACGACCCATTTGTTACCTTCGGTAAGTACCGAATCGACGAACTCATTTACAACTATTCTCCCCTCAAGTTCTGTAACGAGAGCATCTACGACTTTTCCAAGCCCCATCGGATGAGTCAAAAAAACAGGAGCTGTCGGATCTCGATCGGATATACGCACAAATTTCTGAATCGACCGAATAAGACTTGCGTCAAGACCGGCCGCAGCAGCTAAGTAGGGAACTCCTGAAGAAAGACTGATTTTGTCAGGGTCGCCAGCGTTTATACCACCAAGAAGAGGTGCGACAAGTTTATCCATAACCTCATCACCCAATCTCCTCCTGATAAGAGAACCCACACTTTCTTCCTCATCAGAAGATTCCGCTTCAGCGGAAAAATCATTTTGAGCGCGAGCTATACCTTCGGGGCTTATCAAACCAAGGGAAGAAAGCTCATTTAAGTCCAAAGGAATTCCGAGAAACTGACTTTTGGGTAAGGCATACATTCGTCCATCAACCCAGATCTTCGCTGAACGCGATACTGGCGCAACGAGTTCATCAGCTAAACCAAGAGACGAGCACAGTTCTTTCATTTCTGGCTCACGCACGAGAAAAGCATCAGGTCCAGTGTCGATAGGAGCCCCACCAATTTCTATAGTGGAAACCTTACCCCCAATGCTTGATGAAGCCTCAAGAACAGTGACATCGAATCCCGTTGACACCAGTTGATAAGCTGCAGACAGCCCGCTTATGCCACCTCCAACGACAACAACCTTCCTCATTGGCCAACTCGGTATTGATGCACCAGTTGAACTACCCGTTCAAGGACTTCTGGGTTTACATTCGGTGTGACCCCATGCCCTAAATTAAAAATATGTCCAGGGTGACCATCATTTAGTCGCAGAATCGTAAGTACTTCTTCTTCAACAGCTGACCATGGAGAGGCAAGTATTGCAGGATCAAGATTTCCTTGAAGAGCCTTTCCTTCACCTACTCGGGTTCGGGCAACATCTAGTGGGACTCTCCAGTCAACTCCTATGACATCAGCTCCAACATCGCTCATAAGATTAAGGAGTTCGCCAGTAGCAACACCAAAATGGATTATAGGGACCCCCGTCTTAGATACTTTCTCAAACATTTGTTGAACCCAGGGAAAAACAAAACGAACATACTGACCTGGTGACAGAGCGCCAACCCATGAATCGAAGAGTTGGACGGCACTGACGCCAGCTTCAATTTGTGACAACAATGAATTTGTGCAAATCCTAGTTAAACGATTCATTAACTGACTCCACAGTTCAGGATTCTCAAACATCAACCGTTTCGTCTCCTGATAGGTACGAGAAGGACCCCCTTCAATAAGGTAACTCGCGATAGTAAAAGGTCCGCCAGCAAACCCTATAAGGGGAATGTCCAATTGCTCCACACATAATTTGACAGTCTCGATCACATATGGCGTATCTTTCGATGGATTCAGGTCATTTAATCTCTTTAAGTCATCTGTTGATCGAAATGGGCTCTCTGTTACTGGGCCGACACCTGGTTTGATGTCGATACCAAACCCCACGGCATGCACAGGAACAATAATGTCGGAGTATAGAATAGCGGCATCAACTCCGTACCTCCGCACTGGCTGCAACGTTATTTCAGCTGAGAGGGCGGGATCTTTAATTGCATCCAAGATACTCCCTTCTTTTCTCAGAGCCCTGTATTCCGGAAGGGAGCGCCCAGCTTGCCGCATGAACCACACTGGAACATGCTTTGACGGCTCGCAGCGACAGGCTTGGAGAAAGGGAGTATTAGAGAGATTAATGGAGGTCACACCATCACAGTAGTATCGACTTGACAAAAGAATCGATTTCACGCAATAAAGAAATAGTTCTTTCTAAATCACAAGTTTTTTTCGGGTGATGAGGAAACTTCCATATTGGCTAGAATGGTTAATTGTCAAAAACCCCCATTTTTGTTAGATGGCGAAGAAAAGGTTGTTACCGTGCATCCAGATTTTGAAGCTGAGCAGGACTACATCTCTAATGCTTTTATGGTTCTAAATCGTTCACATCTTCAGGCGCAGAAGCTGCATGACATGGTTGAATCAGGTAAGGGAGGAACTCATCAAGCACGGTTTGAACGTGATGTCATTTCAGATCAGGTAAATAAGCGTCTATCTCAACTCGATATTGGGGATGCTTCCCTTGTGTTTGGCCGCATTGACCAAGGAGACGCAAATCATATAGAGACATTCTATGTTGGTCGTATAGCCGTGTGGGATGAGCAACAAGACCCTATAACAGTTGATTGGAGGGCTCCTATAGCTGAAGGATTTTACAGGGCTACTGGCAAACATCCGATGGGTCTAACTCGACGACGCCACTTCGCTACACGAAAGAGTGTTCTCCTCGGAATAGAAGATGAATTTTTTGGCGATGATATCGTTGATGATTCTGATGGGCCTGTTTTTAAAGGTCGTATGACTCTAGCCGCAACAATGGAACAGGCTCGTACTGGGAGGCTTGGGGATATTGTTGCAACAATTCAAGGAGAGCAGGATGAAATTATTAGATCTCCTTTGTCCGGTTTACTCATTGTTCAAGGTGGACCTGGAACAGGCAAAACGGTTGTTGCCCTTCATCGTGCTGCATATCTTCTCTATACCCACAGATTTCCACTTGAGGGGCAAGGGGTCCTCGTTGTTGGCCCTAATCGAGTTTTTTTGACTTATATAGAGCAGGTTCTACCTTCTCTAGGGGAGGCTGGGGTACGTCTTGCTGTTCTTTCCGACTTAATTCCGAGAGCAAAAGTCCGAGGGTTCGATACTGAAGATGTAGCTGCTATTAAAGGTAGCAATGAGATGGAGCATGTTGTACGCAGGGCTATCCAAGATCGGCAACGACCGATAAGAAATGATCTCCGTATCGGTTATGGCCTTCAACGACTTTCCCTTTCTGTTACGCAATCTCGAGAAATTATTAGTGAAGCTAGACGTAGATACCGGAATCACAATAGCGGTCGATCATTTGTCAGGGATCAAGTTTTCAAAAAGCTAGCTGAGAGTTCCAAGCATCAGTCGTTAGATCCAGAGAAATTAAAGAATGACCTTGCAGCTACATTAGAGATTCGAGAAACGCTTGAATGGATGTGGCCTTCGCTTACTGCAGAGCATCTTATTCATGATCTTTTTGGTAGTCACTCACTATTGCGGAGTGCAGCTGGACGATACCTGTCGGAAGACGCTACTCAAGCTTTGTATCGCCCCCGATCGCCGCATGCCTCACAAGTAAATTGGACATCTCATGATGTTCCGATTTTAGATGAAGCACAAGCTCAGCTCGGGCCTCGTAGTGGCTATAAGGAGGAAGAAACAATCCGTACCTATGGCCATATTGTTGTTGACGAAGCCCAAGATTTATCTCCAATGGAATTAAGAATGTTAAATCGGAGATCTCTAAATGGGTCGATGACACTTGTTGGTGATATAGCGCAAGCAACAGGAGCGTGGGCGCACGATAACTGGGAGGGGATTGTGGGGGCATTGTCTCATAAATCCGGAACACGGTTTTTTCAGCTCACTGTTGGCTATCGTCTTCCTCAACCAACGATGGACGTTGCAAATCGCCTTTTACGTGACACACAGTTTGGGTTCAATCCACCGATTGCGGTTCGAGAAATAGGGGATGAACCTCGATTCGTTCATATAGACACTCCAGCTCGACTCTCCGCCACAGTTGTAGCTTTGGTTAGAGCAGAGCTTGACAAACTTGGCCCCGGTTATCTTGCTGTTATCGTCCCCGATAAATATCTGGAAATGATGTCAGACTCTCTCAACTCATCTGGTATTGAGCATGGACTTGTTGATGCTGGTGCTTTGGAGAATCAGGTAACACTGGTGCCGGTTAGTCTTGTGAAAGGTCTCGAGGTTGATTCTGCGATTGTTGTAGAACCAGCAGAAATTATTGATGGTGAATTAAATGGGCTTCGCGCACTTTACGTTGCATTAACGCGGGCCACCCAGCGGCTCATAATTGCCCATGCATACCCACTACCGACTCCACTTGAAGATTTCAAGTAACCCGATTTCTTATTCGTGGTTGATTGCGTCAAGAACATTAAGTTTCGCGGCTCTTCGGGCTGGGAAGTAAGCGGCAAGAGATCCGGCAACGCCAGCGATAAGAAGATTGCGAAAGATATTAGCCCAGGGTATAGCGAGTTTAGATACAAAGTCATCAGGGATAATTTGTACACAGGCCATACCAAAGATGAGGCCGAGGCCTACGCCAAGAACACCTCCAAAGAGTGCCACGAGAATACCTTCAACACGGACCGTGCGTTTAATCTGCTTCCTTGTTGCACCGACCGCTCGTGTTAGTCCAATTTCGCGCGTACGTTCAAATACTGATAGGGCTAGGGTGATTGCTACCCCTAGTACGGCTAGGATTACAGAAATAAATAGCAGCACGCTTACCACCAGCAACGTTTGATCAATTTGATCCTGTGCTTCATCTTCAAATTCTGCTTTGGTTTTAGCCTCTATCTGTTCGTAACCTTCGAGCACACTGTTGATTGCTTCCCTGACATTTTGTTCACTCACTCCTTCCTTTACTAGGACCCCGACAAAATCATCAGATTTCGGAACTAAGTTTTCATTTGATGTGTACACGCTTGAGTCAAGTAGCCAGCCAGAATCAATAATCGATTTCGAGGTGAAAATTCCAGCAACATTAAGAGTTCTTTTGCTTTGATCGACAAACTCAACCTCGAGAGTGGAGCCAACAACCACTCCATATTTTTCAGCTTCGTCTTCATGAAGGTATATAGCGTTATTTCCAACTAAGGATTCGTCAACATCGCTCAGGCCGATGTTGAAATATTTTGGGACAGAGATGAGGTCTGCCGAATAAACCCTTTTGACTTTCTGATCAACTACCGTTCGCAGTCCTTCATCTGAGAGTTGCATTGCTAAAACTTCTTCAACCTCAGGAAGAGCCGCAATTTCAGCAGTTATCGTTGGGCTGAACCCTAAAGGCTCCGGCCCGAGACTTTCACCTTGTACCCACCAGTCAGAGATCACGTCTTCTTCGAGAATTTCACTTACCGTTGCTTTAAGTGATTCAGAGATCACTGAAACCGTAGCAACAAGAGCCAGGCCAATCATCAATGCCGACGCTGCAGTAGCAGTTCGCTCGGGACTCCGTCCGGCGTTTCTTCTTGCCATCTTGCTCGGAACTCCAAGCTTGGCTGTCGGGGTTCCTAGTAAATAGGTTACCTTTCCAGCAAATAGTGGGCTGAGGAGGTTTATTCCAAGGAAGGAATTGAGGGCAGCAGCTCCAAGTAGTGCCATTAACATCGAGGTGGAGAGATCTGCGGTTAGGGCAGCGACCAGTAAAGCCATTCCTAGAGATAGGAAAGATAGTTTCCCCAATATGTTGCTGAATCTACTGAGTCCTAGGAAAAGGAAAATACCAGCAATAACTCCTAATGGAAGCATAATGAGCCATTCGTCGAGAATAAAGCCTATGGCAATCACTAACAGCCCAATCATTGTCAGTAATGAGCCTGCGAGGAAGTTTTTTGGAATAGTATACGTCGTCGATAAACCACTCCGCAGTGCAGCCATCGGGGAGATTGACCGTGCTCGCAAGGCAGGCCATACAGCCGCAGTCAATGTAAGTCCTATTCCCAGAATTGACCCCACAATGACCGTGGTTGGTCTGAGTGGAAGCGAATTCTCATCAGGTCCGAAGTTCAAAGCAGCTAATAGTTCCTGAAGTCCAAACGCTATCGGAAACCCAAGGGCGATACCAGTTATTGTTGCGAAGATCCCTACGAATAGGGCTTCGGTAACAATTGAATTTGTGATTTGTTTTCCAGTGGCCCCAAGTGCTCGAAGTAGACCAATTTCTTGGATTCTCTGACCGATGATTATTGAGAAAACGTTGTAGATGATAAATGCCGCCACGAACAGAATGATGAAAGCGAAAACTAGAAGAATTGTCCGAAATATATCTATGAATTCATTAAACGTATCTGCTTGTTCAGCAACGAGGTCACTTCTGGTTAAGACTTCAAGCCCAGCCGGAAGTATGCTTTCAATGCTCTCCACAACCGAAGACTCAGGAAAGTTTGGGTCGATTGTGAGTGTTATATCATCGTATCCCACACCGCCATTGAATAATTCCACAGCGGAGTCGGTATCCATGGCAACTAGCTTCGACCCAATCGAAGCATTCTCTTCAGGGTTTGCAAAAGTGAAAGTCCCGGTTAAAACCAGTGTTCGTAAACCCTGAGGTGTCTGGAGGTCATACTGCTGCCCAACTACGAAATCATCATCATTGGCAGTATCAATATCAACGGCAAATTCTGTTATGGAGCTAGGAGGCCTTCCTTCCGCAATGAAAAGACGTGGGGTGGGCGCCCTATCCTCCCAGTTAATACCAATATTCGGACCCCTCGTTGCTAACGCCGCAGAACCGTCTGACTTATTTGCCACAATTCCAAATTCAATAACCCGAGGTTGAACGGCCACTACGCCATCTACTGTGGATAGCTGTTCAGGAAGCCCTAAATCTATTGGTGCGGCATTTAGCCTATTCCCGAATGGTATTTCAGATCTAACAGCTAAGTCATACCCCGATTCGATATCATCGCTAAGCCCGCTAAAAGTTTCCCGAAGGCTATCTGTAAATACGAAAACCGCAGTCGTCAATGCCACACCTATAAGAACAGCGAGGGATGTCAGAAGAAATCGTCCAGGTTTGGCGTAAGCGTTTTTCCGAGCAAGTTTAAATAGGGCCATAAAACAACTATTAGTTTCCAATACTCCGCATTTGATCTAAAATTCCATCAGCAGTTGGATTCTCTAGATCACCCACTACTTGGCCGTCTGCAAGAAATATCACTTGATCAGAGAAACTCGCAGCCACCGGATCATGGGTGACCATAACTATCGTCTGTTCAAGTTTCTTAGTAGCGAGCTGCATAAATTCCAGAATTTCTGTGCCAGTTTTTGAATCGAGGTTCCCAGTGGGTTCATCAGCAAAAATAATCTCTGGTTTGCTTGCTAGTGCACGGGAAACAGCGACTCGTTGTTGCTGTCCTCCAGAAAGCTCGTTGGGTCTATGTGTGAGACGATCCTTCAAGCTCACGACTTCAACAATTTCATCAACCCACGCCTGATCTGCTTTCACTCCAGCTAAGTCAAGAGGGAGAGTGATATTTTCAATAGCATTCAAGGTAGGTACGAGATTATACGCTTGAAAGATAAATCCAATTTGAGATCGCCGCAAGAGAGTTAATTCACGTTCGTTTAACTCTGTTAGGTCAGTACCGCCTATAAAGACTTTGCCGCTCGTTAAGTCATCTAGCCCAGCCATACAGTGCATGAGTGTTGACTTTCCAGATCCGGAAGGTCCCATGATGGCAGTGAATCTCCCTTTAGCGAAAGCGACATCGATATTGTCTAAGGCTCGGACTTCTGTCTCTCCTGACCCGTAAATTTTCGTCGCTCCTGAGCTGCGCGCAGCTACTAGGCCAAGGCTATTAGTTAGGCTGTTCATCGGTAATGATTCTCCTGTTTTTAAACCTAGCTAAGTGTAGTGAGAGTTAGTTGAAGAGAAGTCAAAGATTCATTAAGAATTTCCGGCAGTTCGTCTTAGTCTAAACCCGACGAAGATGAATAATCCGGTCGATGTCTTGCGGGAACTGTCTAAGTCTCTGAAACCACATCTCCCTGTATTCCTGATAGATAGACTTCTGTTGTTTCACCAGATCGAGTTCACTGCGGAGATACGCATGGAAGCTTGCAGATACTGCCGCAAGCATCGCAGAAAGTTCAGCTCCCATCTCTGGGGAAGGATGCTCAGACGCAGCCTTTTGAAATTCTAAAGTTTGATCAGCTCCAAGTACATCTATATTTTTGATTTTCTCCAATGGGCTTCCGTTATCAATTATCTCAATTAGGCCATCTGAAAATTCAATAAAGTCCAAAACAGTACTTTCGAAGCCTTCGTGCCAAGATAGGAGACCTTGGTCGGATGGCACTTCAGCGGCACTAGGTTCGGCCTCATTATCTTCTGAAGATTTCATTAACTTGCTCTCTGGAATCGAAAAGGTTTTACGCTGCGATTTTTTTCGGGTCCGTAGATAGACGGAAATCATAATAACTAGGCAGCCGGCACAAACCAGAATAGGAAGCATGAGGTCACTTAACATGAGAGTGAGTCTTAGCCTAGAGGAAAATTAGCACGAAGATATTTTAAGCTTCACTTCTTCGTAATTTCTTTGAATGTAGTTTTTTGAATTAATGGTTGGCTTGAGCCTTAATTGTGTGTACTGTGACGGATGACACATCTTTTTATTCCAGAGTGGCTGATTCGACCGGGGGGCAGTCAGCCATCCTGGAGTCATAGGGTGGCTCAA
>MDSZ01145219.1_pt1 | contig 13656 bp, 10 predicted proteins | sample 811201 | NCBI WGS metagenome assembly MDSZ01 (sample SAMN05326647, study PRJNA326480) | marine metagenome | isolation source: seawater | place: Indian Ocean: North | collected 2010
ATCTTTAATTGATCTTTAAATAAAGCCGTAGCTGGGTCGTGACCTATTGCTATAAATAAACCATCAACTTTTAGCTCAGACTCTTTATTAGTTTTGACATTTTTAATTTTTATTCCATTAACTCCTTTGGGCTCGTTTGTTCCCATAACTTCTTCAACAACACTATCCCAAATAATTTTTATTTTTTTGTTTGCTTTAAGCTTTTCTTGTAATAATTTTTCTGCTCTTAATTCATTTCTTCTATGTATTAAATGAACTTTAGAGGCAAATTTAGTTAAAAACATTGCTTCCTCCACTGCAGCGTTTCCACCACCGACAACTGCAACTTCTTTCTCTTTAAAGAAAAAACCATCACATGTTGCACAAGCAGACACACCAAATCCTCTAAATTTTTGTTCTGAGTCTAAATTTAACCATCTAGCTTGCGCGCCTGTGGAAATAATAATGCTATCTGCAGTATAAACTTGACCGCTGTCGCCATAAGCTGAAAAAGGCTTTTTTGAAAGATCAACTTTTTTTATATGATCTTGAATCATTTCTGTTCCAACTGCTTTAGCTTGTCCTTTCATCTCCTCCATCAACCACGGTCCTTGAATCACTTTTGAAAAACCTGGAAAATTTTCTACGTCAGTAGTTGTGGTAAGTTGTCCCCCCGGCTCAGATCCAAATACTAAAATTGGCTTTAATAATGCTCTCGCCGCATAAATTGCTGCCGTATATCCGGCAGGTCCCGACCCAAGAATTAACACTTTTGTGTGTATAGTTGATTTATTATTCATTCTAATGGAGATATATAGTAACAAATGTCAAAAATAAAAGCACTTCTTTTAACGCAAGGTATGCACGGAATGTTAAGCCAGGTTGAAGGTTTAGCTAGGGCTTTAAACCTTAACTATAAACACCAACAAATAAAACTAAAAAAGCTTTGGGAATTTTTACCCCCTTCGCTAACACCTGCTTCAATGAGTGTATTGCAAACACAATTTATATTTGATTCGAAAATAGTAATTTCATGCGGTAGGAAAAGTGTAATTCCATCAATAGCCCTAAAAAAAAAATATAAAGATAAAATTTTTACGATTCATATTCAGGACCCAAAAGTCTCACTACAAAAATTTGATTTAGTCATCTGCCCCGAACACGACAACCTTAAAGGTGAAAATGTTATAAGTACAGTAGGTGCTATTCATTATCTCACTGAAAAAGAAATTAATAGAGAAAAAAATTTTATCAACATAGATAGAGAAAACAAAAAAATCGTCGCGTTCATTCTTGGAGGGCCAAATAAGTATTATTCATTTTCAGAGAAAGAAATTGATTATTTGTTCAATAAAGTAAAAAATATTTTTAGCAGAGATAAATTTAAACTTATTGTTATTCCATCATATAGAACACCAAAAGAAATTATCAAAAAGGCATTTAATTCTTTTGGTCACGATCATATAGTTGTGAAAGAAATAAATAAAAGAGCTTATTTATCTGCTTTATCAATTTCTGATTATATAGTTGTTACTTGCGATTCAACTTCTATGATTTCAGAAGCTGCTATCACAGGAAAACCGGTGTATGTAGCCCAAATGCAAACAAATAAAAATAACTTGAGATTTCAAAAATTTTTTTCTAAATTTAAGCAATTAAATATAATAAAAGATTTGACAGATAAAATCGATTTGTGGTCTTATAATAAACTTGACGAAGTAAATAGAATATCACCAATAATAAATGAAAAATTGAAAAAAAATGGAATTATTTAAGTCATTAGAAAGTAGAACTAAATCTTTCAAAGATCCCTTTGAACATTTTGAGATTAATCATCCATTAACTCAAGATGCTATTAGGGAGATAAGTAATGCAGATATTCCTGACCCAAAAAAAGAAAATTTAAATTACGATGGTACAAGAGCTTTAGATGGCGGCGATGGAGCTTTTCGATCTGGAATTAAAGACGGCGGCAAAGCAAAAAAATTAAGATGTTATGTTACAAAAGAAAATTCACATCAGTTTCCACACTTAACAAAATTTGTTGAAGAGTTAAGAACTCCTAACGTTTACAAAAAAATAGGCAATTTAATAGGTAAAGATTTAAGTAACTCTTTTGTTCGATTAGAGGTAATTTGTGATAGGGAAGGTTTTTGGCTTAAGCCTCATTGCGATATAAAAGAGAAGCTAATGTCATCTATAGTTTTTATAAATTTACATAATGAGTCAGAAAATTTAGGCACGGATTTTTATGATAAAAAATTAAATAAAGTTAAAACAGTTCCATATAAACACAACTATGGATATTTTTTTACAAGCGGTCCCAATTCTTGGCATGGAATGGAAAAAAAAGAAATTAAAAAAGAGAGAAGGTGCATTCAGATAAATTATGTAACATTTAAAACAGACTGGAAAGTAAAATAAATAATTATAAATCCTGCAGTGAAGTAACAGTAATTTCTTTATTTTTTAAAGACCTAATACCCTCAACACAAACTAGAGCAGTTGACATATTTGTACAATAAGGAACTTTGTTCGATAAAGTTGCTCTTCTCAATGCAATAGCGTCTTTAAGCTGTTTTTCACTATTACCTCCCCCAGTGTTTATAACTAATGCAATTTTTCTTGCATTTAAAACATCAACAATATGAGGCGAGCCTTCATTTATTTTATTAATTTTTTTACATTTAATTCCATGCTTTTTAATATATTCTGCTGTTCCGCCTGTTCCACAAAGTTTGAAATTTAGTTTTATCAATTGTTTTGCAAGAGCAACCCCTTCAACTTTATGACTATTTTTTAGAGATATAAAAGCTAAGCCTTTAGTAGGCAGTGAATTTGATGCTGCAATTTGACTTTTTGCAAAAGCCATACCAAAATTTTTGTCAAAACCCATCACTTCACCTGTAGATTTCATTTCTGGACCAAGTAAAAGATCACTATTAGGAAATTTATTAAAAGGAAAAACCGCCTCTTTTACAGCAAACATTTTTTTTGTATTAACTCTTAAATTAAATTTTGATAATTTTTCTCCCGACATAACTCTTGAGGCAATCTTAGCCAACGGCAAATTTTTTGCTTTAGAGACAAAGGGAACAGTTCTACTTGCCCTAGGATTTACCTCGATCACAAAGATCTCATCATTTTTTATTGCAAATTGAACATTCATAAAACCTTTAACTTTAAGAGCTATAGCCAACATTTTAGTCTGTTTTTCAATTTCTTTAATCAAGAAAGGCTTAATTGATACAGGGGGCAGACTACATGCCGAGTCGCCTGAATGAATTCCAGCTTCCTCGATATGTTGCATAATGCCAGCAACAAAAACTTCTTTACCATCTGATATAGCATCCACATCTACTTCCATCGCGTGATCAATAAATTTATCTATTAATATTGGATTTTTTTCAGCAGCTTTAAATGCCTCATTAACGAAATTTTTAAGTTGTTTCTTCTCATAAACTATTTCCATTGCTCTTCCGCCGAGTACATATGATGGCCTTACCATAAGGGGTAAACCAATTTTTTCAGCTATTTTTAAAGCTTGAGAATAAGTTTTTGCTATACCACTTTTTGCTTGTTTTAATTTTAATTTATTTAACAACTTTCTAAATCTATTCCTATCTTCAGCAAGATCAATTGATGAGTATTGAGTGCCTAATATTGGAAGTTTATTTTTATGCAAGAACTTTGCTAATTTGATTGGTGTTTGTCCACCAAATTGCGTAATCACTCCAACTAGATTTCCTTTTGTTTTTTCTTTTTTTATAATATTTAAAACAAATTCTTCAGTTAGTGGTTCAAAATAAAGTCTATCGCTAGTGTCATAGTCTGTCGAGACAGTTTCAGGATTGCAATTTACCATAATTGTTTCAAAACCTGATTTTTTTAAGGCAAAACTAGCCTGACAACAACAATAGTCAAACTCTATACCCTGACCAATCCTATTGGGACCACCGCCAAGAATTATAATTTTTTTTCTGCTAGAAGGATTGGACTCGCATTCACTTTTATTCGCTAGACTTCTCTGATAAGTCGAGTACATATAAGGAGTAAATGATTTAAATTCAGATGCACAAGTATCTACTTTTTTATATACAGGATAAATTTTAAGTGCTGATCTTTTTTTTCTCACAATAACTTCTGTTAAATTAGTAATTTCAGCGAGCTTTTTGTCTGAAAAACCAATTGATTTAAGGTAGTTAAACTCGTTAAATTTTCTTGGAAGTCCATATCTTTTAACCTTATTTTCACTATCAATAATTTCTTTAATTTGATTTAGAAACCATGGATCAATCTTTGAAAGCTTTTGTATTTTATTTAAACTAATTTTTTTTCTAAAAGCTTCTCCAACCAGCAATATCTTATTAGGTATATTTTCTTTAAGTTTTTTTTTAATTTCATTAGATTTTAAGTTTAAAATTTTATCCATCCCAGAAAAACCTGTCTCCAGAGAGGCCAAAGCTTTTTGTAATGACTCTTTAAAATTTCTACCTATAGCCATAGCTTCACCCACAGATTTCATTGAAGTACCTAATGTTGCAGAAGAGGAAGAAAATTTCTCGAAAGTAAATCTAGGTATTTTTGTTACCACATAATCTATGGTAGGCTCAAAAGATGCTGGTGTAACTTTTGTTATTTCATTTTTCAATTCATCTAGCGTATAACCTACGGCAAGTTTTGCTGCAATTTTGGCAATTGGAAAACCAGTAGCTTTAGAAGCTAAAGCAGAAGACCTGGATACTCTAGGATTCATCTCAATGATTACCATGCGTCCGCTTTTAGGATTGATTGCGAATTGAACATTTGACCCCCCAGTTTCTACTCCTATTTTTCTAAGGCAAGCTATTGAAGCGTTTCTCATGACTTGATACTCTTTATCTGTAAGTGTGAGTGCAGGAGCTATAGTTACAGAGTCTCCTGTATGAATTCCCATTGGATCAACATTTTCGATAGAGCAAACAATTATACAATTATCTTTTTTATCTCTAACGACCTCCATTTCAAATTCCTTCCATCCTTCTAAACACTCTTCCACTAGTACCTGGTTAACAGGTGACTCATTCAAACCATTTTCTAATATTTTTAAAAATTCTTTCTTATTTTTTGCTATACCTCCACCAAGGCCACCAAGTGTAAAAGCAGGTCTTATTATCGCCGGAAGACCGATTTGTTTTAAAACTTTTTGTGCTTGATTAATATTTTTTACAATTTGAGATTTTGGAAGATCTAATCCAATATCAAGCATATTCCTTCTAAATTTTTGTCTATCCTCAGCGTTTGAAATAGCTTTGGAATTAGCACCAATTAACTCAATTTTATATTTTTTAAGAATGCCTTTTTTCTCTGCCTCCATAGCAAGATTTAAAGCAGTTTGACCTCCCATAGTCGGTAAAATTGCATCAGGTTTTTCTTTCACTAAAATTTTTTCTAAAACTTTTAAAGTAATTGGCTCAATATAAGTTTGATCTGCAACATCAGGATCCGTCATAATTGTTGCTGGATTTGAATTAATTAGAATTACTTTAAAGCCCTCATCTTTTAAGGCTTTACATGCTTGAGTTCCGGAATAATCAAACTCACATGCTTGGCCAATAATTATTGGGCCAGCTCCGACGACTAATATTTTTTTAATATCTTTTCTTTTTGGCATTTTTTTTCATACTTTTTACAAATTCCTCAAATAGATAAACGCTATCCTGCGGTCCTGGATTAGATTCAGGATGGTATTGAACAGAAAATATTGGTTTAGCTTTAAGTTTTATTCCCTCAATACTCTCATCAAATAAAGATAGATGCGTTATTTGAATATTTTTAGGTAAGCTTTTTTTTACTATCTCAAATCCATGGTTTTGGCTTGTTATTTCAACATTACCTTTAATTAAATTTTTGACAGGATGGTTAGCACCTCTGTGACCCAGGTTCATTTTCTTTGTTTTTGCACCTAATGCTAAACCAAGCAGTTGATGACCTAAACAAATTCCAAACACTGGTAAATTTTTTTTTATGAATTTTTTGATTATTGGAATCGCATATTTCCCAGTTGCAGCAGGATCCCCAGGTCCATTTGATAAAAAAACTCCATTTGGTTTCAATTTTAATATACTTTCAGCACTTGTCTTACAAGGAACCACGGTAACCCAACAATTAAAGTCAGAAAAGTATCTTAAAATATTTTTTTTTATTCCATAATCAATAGCAACCACATGTAATAATCTTTTTTTATTTTTTTTAAACCCTTCTTCTTTTACCCATGTCTTATGATCTGTCCAAACATAATTTTTTTTAGTAGTAACCTGCTTAGCTAAATCAAGATTTTCTAATCCACCCCATTTTCTTGTTGATTTTATTAAATTATTTGTATTAAATTTCCCTGACCCCGAAAATGCAATTGTTCCTTTAGGAGCTCCTTTGTCTCTAATGAAATTTGTCAATTTTCTTGTGTCTATACCTGTAATTCCTACTATGTGATTTTTTTTTAACCACAAATCAAGATGTTTCAAAGATCTATAATTCGATGGATCAGTAATTTCAGTATTAAAAATTACACCCTTTGTCCAAATTTTGTCAGACTCGAGATCTTCTTTATTTGTACCCACATTACCTACATGAGGAAACGTAAAATTTATAATTTGATCTGCATAAGATGGATCAGAAATAATTTCTTGGTATCCAGTTATCGAAGTGTTGAAGCACACTTCGCCGGTTGCTGTACCTTCGTACCCAAATCCGTAACCTTTGTGAATTGTGCCATTTTCAAGAACTAAAATACCAGTGCTTTTTTTTAATTTTTGTTGAGTTTTGGTTTCCTTATACTGTTTCAAATACAACTCACAATTTAAAGTAAAAACTTATAAACAAGATTTTGCGAAACATAGGAGATAGAATCAATGTCGTCAAGAAAGATCTTTTTTATTTTTATGAATTTTGTGATTAAAGTAACTAATTAAAAAATGTCTCTTGAAAAAAAAATTGAAGAAAAGCTGAGTGAAAGTTTAAAAAATAAAGATAAAAACACATTTCCAACTCTAAGACTGATGATATCGGCAATAAAAGATGCAAAAATAGCAAAAAAAGTAAGAGATATAAATTTAGCCGATCAAGAGGTGGTGGCGATTTTAAAAAAAATGGTCAAACAAAGAAACGACTCATGCGATGCATATCGGAAGGCTGGAAGAGAAGAACTATTAAAAACTGAGCAGAATGAAATTAGCATTATTAGTAATTTTTTGCCAAAACAACTTGATGAGAATGAGACTAAAAAAATCTGTGAAAAAACTATTAAAGATCTTAATGCTTCGTCTATGAAAGAAATGGGTAAAATAATGGGAAAGCTCAAAACAAGTCACGGAGATCAGCTGGATTTTAGTAAAGTAAGTTCCATTTTAAAAAGTATTTTAAATAAATGATGAAATATCCAAAAGAATATCTGGAGGAAATTAAACTTAGATTAAAAGTTTCTCAAGTTGTAGGTAAAACAGTTCAACTAAAAAAGAGGGGAAAGGAATATCTTGGGCTCTCACCTTTTAAAAATGAAAAAACACCATCATTCACAGTAAGTGACGAGAAGGGTTTTTATCACTGCTTTAGCACTGGTGAGCACGGAAATATTTTTGATTTTTTAATGAAAACCCAGTCCCTAAGTTTTGGTGAGAGTGTTAAAATATTAGCTTTAGAAGCTGGTTTACAACCTTACAGATTCACAAAATTTGATGAAAAAAAAAACAAAAGGTATGAAAAATATAAATTAATTTATAAAAATTATTTAGATCTTTGCCACGAGAACTTACTTAATGAAAATAATAAAACTGTTATGAGTTATTTATTAGAGCGTGGATTAAGTAAAAAAACTATAGCTGACTTTAAATTAGGATATGTCTCAAAAAATGATGATTTTTATAAAATATTATCAAAAAATTTTAACAATGAGGAGTTAGATCTATCTGGATTATTTTTTAAGAGTGAAAAAAATAATAAATATTTTGATAGATTTAAAGCAAGAATTCTTTTTCCAATTAATAATTTGTCGGGTGACACAATTGCGTTTGGTGGTAGAATTATAGGTAATGAGTCTTTGGCAAAATATATCAATTCTCCAGAAACTGAATTTTATAAAAAGGGTAATACTTTATTTAATTTAGACAAAGCAAAATCAATAAGATCAAAAGCTAGCGAAGTTATAGTTGTGGAAGGCTATATGGATGTTTTAAGTTTATATGAAAACGGAATTTATAATACAATTTCAAATTCTGGCACAGCATTTACAGAGAATCAAATAGAATTGCTATGGAAGTTTTTTCCTAATGCTAATATTTGTTTAGATGGTGACTCAAGCGGACAGAGCGCTGCCAAAAGAATTTCAGAAAGAGTGTTTCCATTAATCTCAGATAATAAGAAAATTTTCTTTTCTGTACTTAATAACTCTCAAGATCCTGATGATTTTATTAAAAAGGAGGGTAAGGCTAGTTTTTTAAACTTATTAAAACAAAAGATATCCATCGAGGATTTTATTTGGAAGATAAAATTTCAAAATATCAATAACAAAAGTCCATATGAAGTTTCTAAATTCGAAAAAGAAATTAGAAAGTTGTGTAATTCAATAAGAGACGAGGTTTTAAGAAAACATATATTGGAGATGTACTTAAATAAATTGAGTAGACTGACACCTCATCAAAAGTCAAAACTTAGTTTCAAACATAGCTTATACAACTTTAAGTTATTAAATGAAACTAAAGCAATTTACGATAAAAAACAAAATTTATCTGCTGAAATAATCAAAGAATATTCAATATTATATATCATTATTATTTATCCCGATATTATTAAAAAAAATTTTCAAGACAATTTCGAGGTTGTTTTTAACTCAAAAATTAATGAAGAACTAAAGAAATCACTTATATCATCAATCCAAAACAAAGAAATTTTAGATTTTGAAAAGATCTTAGCTGATAACAATGAATTAATACAAAAGATTAAATCTAGCGTGAACATAAAATCTATTTTAAGATCAAAATCTGAAAGGCAAATTCTTGAATTTTTAAAGGAATTAATATTTGAATTAAAAGACATCTACAAAAGTAAAAAGTTAGAATCTTTTGAAAAAAAACTATTAAATAACTTCGACGAAAACTCTTATTCTGAGCTTCTAAAGCTTAAAAGTCAATTAAATGGGGAATAAAAAGGTATAGATTTTTTATTTTTAACCATTATATATTCCAATGACTCTATAAAATGCCTGAAAAATTAATTACTAAATCATTCGAGAGACTTTTTGACAAAGGTAAATCTCGGGGATTTATCACTTACGAAGAACTAAGTAAATCACTTGGTAAAAGGGGTAGCTCGAACGAGAATATTGAAAAAGCCTTCATCATCATTGCTGACAATAAAATTACTTTAGTAGAAAAAAAATCACAGTACCAAGATCAAAAGAAAAGAGAAACCTCCTCAACCAGTATCTCTGATGATAAACCTTCAGATAAAAGTGACGATCCAATAAGAATGTATTTAAGAGAGATGGGTGGAGTGGAATTACTTTCCAGAGAAGGGGAAATAGCTATAGCTAAAAGAATTGAGGCAGGAAAAGACGTTATGCTAAACGCTTTAACACAAAGCCCAATTGTTGCTAAAAAAATTTCAGAATGGAAAGAAGATATTGAAAATCAAAAAATATTAGTAAGAGATATTATAGACATTGACTCTACTTATGAAGATTTTGAAGCTTCTTCAAATGAAGAAGAAGAAGACGAGACGTTAAAACCCAAAGAAAAAGCAAAAAAAAATAGTATCGATGAAAACGATAAGAAAGAGATCAAAAAAGATGCGGATAGCGAAGGTAACACTCAATCAACAGAAGAAGAAGACGAATTTAATGTTTCATTAGCTAAAATGGAAGAAGAAATTAAGCCAAAAATTCTTAATATTCTAAATAATTTAGAAAAAAATTATAACAAACTTCAAAAATACCAGAAAGAGAAACTTGAGTGTATTTTAAACGCTAAAGAGCTTTCAGTTTCAAAAAATAAGAATTTTAAAAAAATTCAATCAATATTAGTAAATGACTTTAAGGACTTACAACTTTCACCTAATACAATAGAAGAAATTGTACAAGCACATTATAAAGAAAATAAAAAAATCGTATCACTTGAAGGTATTCTATTAAGATTAGCTATAGATAATAAGATCTCACGGGAAGAATTCCTAAAATATTATATTGGCAATGAAATTAACCCGAATTTCGAAAAATTTTTAAAAGAGAATCAAACCTGGAAAAACTTTTTTAAAAAATATAAAAAAGATTTTGATGAGATCAAAGATAGGTTAATAGAATTTAGTAAAAAAATTGGGCTATCAGTGGGTGATTTTAAAAAACTCGTGAGCAGAATTCAAAAAGGTGAGAGAGAGTCAAGGTTAGCTAAAAAAGAAATGGTCGAAGCTAACCTAAGATTAGTAATATCAATTGCCAAAAAATATACTAATAGAGGATTACAATTTTTAGATTTAATTCAAGAGGGAAATATAGGATTGATGAAGGCAGTTGATAAATTTGAGTATAGAAGAGGTTATAAGTTTTCAACTTACGCAACTTGGTGGATCAGACAAGCTATTACAAGATCAATTGCAGACCAGGCTAGAACAATCAGAATCCCGGTTCATATGATTGAGACAATTAATAAAATTGTTAGAACACAAAGACAAATAATGAGTGAATTCGGCAGAGAACCAACTCCGGAGGAATTAGCAAAAAAATTGGCCATGCCCTTGGAGAAAGTTAGAAAAGTTTTAAAAATAGCAAAAGAGCCTGTCTCTCTTGAAACACCAGTTGGAGACGAAGAGGATAGTAGCTTGGGAGATTTTATTGAGGATAAAAACGCTTTACAACCTTTAGATACTGCAATTCAATCAAATTTAAGTGAGTCAACCACAAAAATATTGGCATCTTTGACACCAAGAGAGGAGAGAGTTTTGAGAATGAGATTTGGTATTGGAATGAACACTGATCACACTTTAGAAGAGGTCGGATTACAGTTTTCAGTAACTAGAGAAAGAATAAGACAAATTGAAGCTAAAGCTTTAAGAAAGTTAAAACACCCAAGCAGATCAAAACAACTTAAAAGCTTCCTAGAAAAATAATCTATTTTGTAGTAATAATATTATCTTGGGCCTGTAGCTCAGTTGGTTAGAGCAGTACACTCATAATGTATTGGTCCCAGGTTCGAGTCCTGGCGGGCCCACCAGAAAAATTTTTTACTCCGCGATAAATTCTTGAAGTTTTGTTATTAAAGAATTTATATCGTTTTTATTTGAATTTAATACTGATGCGAATTCCTCTTTTTGTGTTCTAGCTAAGCTTAATCCTTCGACTATTAAATCTCTTATCAAAGGTTTTTCTGGATCTTTAGTGTATATTCTCCAATCAATTTTAATTTCTGGTTGAGTTGGACTTTCACTAATTTTAGAATTAACTATCGTATATTTAGCACTTTTTTGATCAGAGCCAATTACTTCGAACTTATTTTCTGAATAGTCTGTTAATCTTGAAGTCAAACTTTTCAAAAAGTATTTTTCAAAAACCGTTTGATATTTTAGCAATATTTCCTTATCTAGGGTTTTTCTAATATCTCCCAAAGTGTATAAACTCAGAGCTTTAATATCTACATTATTTAAAGCAATTTTTGCGATATATTCAGATTTTTCTTCCTTGCTTTTACTTTTATCACTCAGAATTTGAATTGCATCTTCAACTAGCTCAGAGACAAATAATTTTGGTTCAGGACTGTAAGATATTGCAAATAACTTGAAATTAAAAAAAAACAAAAGAAATAAAAAAAAACATATTTTTTTCATTTTAAAATTTTAATTATCTAAGCTGCCCCAGTCTTCGTCTTGACTAGAGGTAGAATTATTAATTTTTTTTGATTTATTTTGTAAATACAAACTTTTTGTTGAGGAATATAAATCAATCGAGTTTTTTTTCAAATTTTCAAAATTCTTTTCATTCTTCCCTCTAAAATCTACAGCGCCAGCACCTTTGGTATAAACATAATGTCTTTTTGCAAATTGTTCGTCTAATACCTCTTTTTGTCTCCACGTCATTGTTGCAAATGGATCCAAAAATGTATCACCAATCATAGATACAGTATCCCTTACAGTTGTAGGTCCTAAAACGGGAAGAACAAAATAACAACCATTTTTAATACCGTAAACTCCTAAGGTCTGACTTAAATCTTCTTGTCTATCTTTAACTCCTAATCCGGTAGCAACATCTGCAAATCCAAGAATACCTATGGTTGTATTAATTGCAAAACTTCCTATTGAATGTCCTGCCTCAGAAATATTACCCTGCAATAAATGGTTAGGAACTGAAAGAAGCTTTGCGATGTTAGATGTAAAATTGCTTGTACCTTTTCTTATAGGAGCAGGCAACTTATTATAACCTCTGGCTATTGGACCAATGACGATGTTGTCTAATCCTTGATTGAATTTAAATACCGCTCTACTAGTTTTTTCAAAACATTCCTTCTCACTAGCAATCGAGCTTCCTGAACTTATAAAAAGAATAATAAATACAAAAGTAAAAATTTGTTTAATTGAGCTCATAATTGCTTATATCTATATTGACTTTTTTTATCCAGAAAAAACACATTTTACAGCTATAATTAAATACTATTAATATGTTAAAAAAATGTTGTAAAATGGCAACTATATGAAAATTTTGAAATCAAATTCGCCAAATTTTAGTATTAGCAGACAGAAAAATAGGAAGATCAAATTTATTATTATCCATTATACTGGAATGCAATCTACAATTGAATCTTTAAAAAGATTAAAGAATAAAAAAAGTAGAGTCAGCTCACACTATCTTATTTCAAGAGAGGGCAGCGTATATCAACTGGTAGAAGATAGGAAAATAGCTTGGCACGCTGGCAAGTCTAAGTGGTTGAATAATAAAAATTTAAATCGAAGCTCAATAGGAATTGAGCTACAAAATAGAGGTCATAGACTTGGGTATCAATCTTTTCCAAACAGACAGATCAATAAACTTCTTAGATTATGTTTTTTACTTAAAAAAAAATATAAAATCCATATTAATAATATTTTGGGGCACTCGGATATAGCACCTTTAAGAAAAATGGATCCTGGAGAAAATTTTCCATGGAAAAAATTTATCAATAAAAAAATTTTGACAAAATTGAGAAATAATAACTTTAGAAAAATTACTAGATTAAATAAATTTGATTTTGAAGATCAAAAAAAAGTAAGAAAGCAATTTTTCGCAAATTTATATAAAATTGGTTATAGGTATTTCAGTTTAAAAAAAAGAAATGTTAAAAATGATAAAAAAGTTATTAAATCATTTCAAAGAAAGTATGACCAACAAGATGTTAATGGAAAAATAAGTAAAAAAACCCTTATAATTAGCCATTTATTGGGTAGTTTAAAATCTTGATTTTTAAGTAATTTATTAATATCTATTAACTGCCAGATAGTTGGATTGTCGCTGCATTGCAGAGGTAAAGTCCGGGCTCCATAAGGATACAGTGCCAGTTAATGGCTGGCAGGGGTAACCCTAGGGAAAGTGCCACAGAAAATAAACCGCCTAATCAAGGCAAGGGTGAAACGGCGAGGTAAGAGCTCACCGGTTTTTTGGTAACAAAAAACGCATGGCAAACCCCA
>MDSZ01164223.1_pt1 | contig 13656 bp, 10 predicted proteins | sample 811201 | NCBI WGS metagenome assembly MDSZ01 (sample SAMN05326647, study PRJNA326480) | marine metagenome | isolation source: seawater | place: Indian Ocean: North | collected 2010
AGCCTATAACTGATGATACGGCTATAAGTAATATACTTGGCGAACAGCGTTCTAGCGCGTTAGGTGACATCGCTCGATTCGGAGCTAGAGGAAACCTAAGTCCCACAGGTGGTGCTACTGCTGGTCAATATATTACAAGAAAAGAGCCGGAAGCTAGGTCACGATTAGAAGCAATTGGGGAAAGTGTTAGGGGTTCAGCCCAAAGAGATGTAGATGTTATACGTGATAGAGCTTTACAAGAAACTGGTGCATTTAATTTGGGCGATCCTTTCTTTGACATTGCCCCATACGCTAGTGAAAGGGAATCAATGATACAGGGAAGATTACCTCGACTTGAAGGTGATATAAGAACGCAACTTGGAACAGAACAATTATTTGATCCAACAGCAGCAATCACTGAAGCTGCTACTACTCAAGGACTTGTGAGTGGTGCGCCTAGTTTCTTAGATGAGTTAGCTGGTAGGGATCGACGCAGATCATTATTAGATCGCGGTCAAAGCAGTTTAGGAAGTGGAAGATTCTAATGTTAAGTGTAGGTGATATAGGTGGATTAATATCTGGTGCTGGTTCATTATTCGGAGCAATCAGTCAAGACAAAGCTAACAAACAAAACTTTCAAGCACAGAAAGAATTTCAAGATAAGATGATTCAGAGGTCTGATGCCGGAACGGTTGATCCTTTTGGTACAACTGTATCTAGACCTACTCCCGGAGGACCACTTAAAACAGAATTATTCGGGCCAGCTAAACAAGCGGCTGACATAGGGGCAGAATCAACATTAAATATAGAAAAAGCAAAACAGCCAGCGATTCAAGCTGGAGGGGAATTATTAAAAGGCGTTGCAGGAAGTCTACCACCTCCTCGCGCACCCTTGACACTAGCTGATGCTAGAGGAATTGTAGATGCAGACAATCAAAGAATCAAACAAGCCATACTTAATCCGGCTCTGCAAGGAGTTGCTGCGTTGGCGCAACGGACTCGTAGTAGGATGTCTAATGCTCCTAATCTCATTAGGCAGTTCCAAGAAAGGATCGTTCCGCAAGTTAATCTTGGAGGAGAAAAAGAAGCACTTGGCTTATACGATACGGATTGGAATAGATACCTTAGAGCAGGAACACAAGGAGCGTCAGCATTAATGCAACCTCCGAAATATTCTCCATCTATTCCGGGAACAGAAACTAATGCATCAATAGCACAAGCAGGAGCAATGTTACCTAAACCACCAATGGCAAGTCCAACATATACAGGAGCTATGATGGGTCAGGGTATTGGTAATGCTTTAATGAATATGCAAGCTAACCAAGATTATAATAGATCAATGGCTGCTCAAGATAAACTTATCCAAGCATTAGCTGGTCGTACTATGGGTGATCAGTACTCAAATCAGAACATGTTTGGGCTACTAGGATAGGAGATAATTATGGCACTCGATCCATTCTTCCAACAAGGTATGAATAACTGGAGCAGGGCTATTGCTGACAGAAGAGGTCAAGCTGCTGGTCTACAAAAGTTGGCACAAGCAGGAAACCTTAAAAGATTATTACAAGCACAAGATGCTAGAGCGAAGTCAGCTTTGGAAAAGGTAAAGCATGAGAACCAGATGAGACAAATTGGGCTTCAGTATAATCAAATGTTACCTGAAAGTGCAAAGTGGATGTATGGTCAACCTGAACTCAGCGGACTAAGAGCATCGCAAATCACTAAAAATCTGGGTAATATAGGAGGAGTAAGTGCTCTCTCTGGAAAAGCAGGGATGACTCCCACTATTCCCGGACTTTCTAAAATGCTTTCGGGAATGCAAACAGGTATCGGTGATTGGAGACAACATGTACCAGTTGATATATCAACAGCCCAAGCAGGTGTAGGAACAGATACAACACAGCAAACAGGAACCCAACTAGTAAAAAAAGATGGAAAGCCTAAAATTGTAACAACAAAAACAACAAAGAAACGAAAGGTTCCTTCGTCTATCGGTAAGTCTGGTAATAAACAACTTACAGCAACACAAGATTTGATGAGGTCACATTCTGGTGCAAGACTAATACCCGGAAAAGGTGGTAAAGGCATGTTTAAGTTTCCCGGAATGAAGGGAACAGGCCCAGTAGTCGGACCAATTGATGGTAAGTTTTATGCTGTTGATATAGATGGACGATACATAGATGTAACTAATGTAACTAAGCCATGACGAATGTTCCAGACTTTTCAGCTTTTGAAGTTAAGCCAACACCTGCACCTGACTTCAGTGCATTTGAAGTCGATACAACTACTGCCAAACCTAAACAACCACAACCGCAAGAACAGAAAGTACAAGGAGAAGATAGTATCCTTGCTGCTCCCGGACGAGTACTTCCTGTTGATCCTTGGAAACAGGCGGTAGCTGGTCCTGTCGACCTTATATCGGGTCTTGTTTCTCTTCCTGCACTGATTTCAGAAGTTCCTGCCACGTTAATTTCTAGAAGTCTTAGAGATGATGAACCGAAAACACATTGGCTCCCTGAGATTATGAAAAACGTAAGTCAACATCCTTTTGGAAAAGCTGCTCATGGTATACGTATGGCTGCAATGAAAGCTCTAGACATTCCTGAACCAGTTAATTTATTTGATCAACCAATAAGACTAGCAACTAGTTTTATGCTACCGGGACCACACTGGATAACAAGAGGTACAACATTAGCACCACAAATAATACGAGCATTAACACCTATAGTTAAATCAGGAACACCAAAGGAAATGATAACACGAGGATTAGTGCAACTTGGTATTGGTGGAGGAATGGACCAAGGAATGAGAGCATATATGGAACAAAGTGAGCAATTTAAAGATTCTCCAGCAAAAACTTTGATGCCGACTATGTGGAATCCTAGAGCTAGACCTACTTGGTTAGGTGGTACTGGTGGTATTCCTAAAGATGAATGGGTAAAAGCTAAAGCTGCAATGGATAAGATAAATGCTGCGGTGACAACTGATACACCAGATTACTCAGCTTTTGAAGTAACTGAACCACAAGACTTAAATGATGAAGTAGCTAAAGCAACCAAGACTGACTTAGAGATGGATCGTCAGATGGAAGAGAATGAGCAAACTAAGACTATTAAAAAGTATGCCATTGGTGCTGCTGCTGTTGCAGCTTTATATGGAGCAATGAGAGGTATACGTATTGTTAGAGAATATCCAGCAGACTTAGTAAAAGATATGCCAATTAAAAATGGCGAGAACTTATTTAGTAGAGCTAAGAAAACCGTTCAAGAACAAGGATTTAAAGGTGCTACTAAGTCTACAGCAAAACGAGCATACGAAACTGGAATAGATCAAGAGACTCATGCTGAACGTCTTATCTATGAAGCCTTAATGACTAAAAAGGGAATGACTAGCGATAGAGCAAGACAACTAGCCAGAGATGCTCGTAATACTAGTACCTTAGACTCTCATAGAACGCACGAAGGAATCATCGAAACAGGCAAATTCATGGAAGCAGATGGAATTATAATGACTACTGAAGCACTAGCTCCATTAGCTCGTAAAGTACAAGCATTGCCTAGAGAAAAGCAAAATGTATTTAATAACGGAATGCTTGCTAGAGCAGACTTGCAAAGAAGGGCAGAATATGGGGATGGTGCAGCAATATTAACTGATGCTGACAATGTGCCATTACCAATACCAAGATTAAAAGAGGCAATTAACGCTTTAAAAGCTGATGAAGAACTTTATGTAATGTCAAATAAGGCTTTCCAGATTTTATCAGATACATTGGAATGGGCTGGAAAACGAGATGTACTAACACCAGAACTCGTTAAAACTATGCTAGGTAGATTCAAAGATACGCATGGTAAGGCTACATATCTACCCGGAACAGCTACTACAGGTAAGGGAACATACTTTGAAAAGATGGCTCAAATGATGGGACACACTAGTAAAGGTAAAGAGATGAGATCACTAGCTCGCTGGAAACCTTTGTTGGATGATCCAGATTTACCTAAGTTTAAGCCTACTAGTCCTTTAAATAATATATCTCAATATATGCATGATGTTATTGATTGGGTTAATCGAAATAGTTCTGAGTATATTCAATTATCTCATCTATCTGGTACTCAATTTAAAAATGGAAGAGTAGTAGTAACCAATCCTAAGGCTGGAACTCATGGTAGATTTGTTGGGATGTATGATTCTGATCAATTGGGTAACGTTAAAGGTAATGTAATGTGGGAGCAGATTGCTGGTGGAGGTAAGAAAGCATCCCAGTGGACTAAAGCGGAAAAAGCTGTTCGTAAAAAGTTTAATCTAGATGAGCGAACTGATATACGCGATTGGTTAGAAAAGTATCCAGACCTACACACGGTTCAAAAACATGGTAAAACTTTAGTATATGATGTGCCTGACAAACTTCTACAATCTTCAATTAAAATGGACAGGAAAATAAAGAACGGCTTTGTTAGATTTCTTAACCAGTGGTCAAAGAATATGATGGCCTTAACAACTGGTAGACTTTCGCCATTCTTTCCAGCAGCATTTTTATATAACCAACAAGTATCTACTCTTAGGATTATAAGTAAAGAAGGGTATAGATCAGGGGCAATGCATTGGGTAGGCTCTATGAGAGCTATATGGAAACACTTTAGTTATAATGCAGCGAAGGACGTTAACACAATATTAACTAGAAACCTTGACAGAAACTTTGGATTCTTTGCTAACATGACTCCCGGAGCAGCTAAGTGGTTGAAAGCAAAGTCAGAAAAGCGGTTACAAAATGTGATGATGTCACAACTTCAAGTAGAGAGTGGCCTCACTACATCAGCATTTCAAGGTAGTCCTTTTAGTGGAAATCTTGTTAGTGCTTTAGATGATGCAGTTATGCCTTTGCGAGAAATGTATGGAGCAAACGCTCTCCCGATGGTTTGGAGATTTTGGACGCATTTGAATAATGCTTTTCACGAGGCTCCCGGATTGAACAGAGCAATGACTTTATATGCTAAAAGATCAATTCCAAAAGGTAAGGGTAGAGGTAAAGCAATTAGAGATATAACAAGAGAAACTAGAGAAGATGTTGGCGACATGACCAAGTTACCATCTAATCCAACAATGAGAAACATTCACGCGATGACTCCTTATTGGGGAGCTATGATGCAAGGATGGTCTGTTGTGGGTCGAGCTATTCGAGATAACCCAGAGAAGTTTATTCCAGCAGTAGCCGCAACTATTATTCTTCCTACTGCAATGGAGATTACATGGAACTCTACTCTTGATCCTGAAAAGAAGTGGGACATTGTAGATGTTAATGGTGATGTTGTTCAAATGACTTACAGAGAATATTACTGGAAATTCTTTTCACCCGAACAACGTAATAATAATAGAATATTATTTATTCCGGGCAAACCTCCAAGTGAGGCTATACTTCTTCCTGCTGATCCAATGTTTAGTATAATTAGAGGAAGTACCATAGAACTAATGGATTTATTTTTCAACTTATCGGATGGTAAGTGGGAAGATAATGGTGATCACTTTATAGCAGGACTTACTAGATTCTTTGATATACCTGTCAATCCTGTGATCGGTGCAGGATTTGCTCTTGTTACAAAAGGTAAAGACTTTAGAATAGGATTGAATGTTATAACTGACCCAGAAGAAGGTGAGTCTTTTTCGTTTTTTCATTCTCAGCCTCGTGCAACATCGCGTGTTGGGGGTGATCGTCATGTTCGAGCAACTGGAGATGAAGCTAGTCAAACTATTGCAGCCGTGATTGAAGAACTTGGTGGAGCAGGAGCAGCAATGACACTTGCAGCATATAATGCCTATTGGGGAGGAAGGGATGATATAGCTCAACCTGTATCTACCAGACTGAGTAGAGGATTAAGTGAGCTTGGAAGGAACATTAAAAAGTCTGCTCGATACACTAATCCAATCTTTGGTGGTGCATTAGGATTTAATCCAAACACTGTTGCTACTAGAAAGTTATATGCTGCTAGAGAAAACATTAGATTAATAAGAGAGCAAACAAAAATACTTAATACAGAAGGAATGTCGGCAACAGGAAAGACATTCCTTGGAGGAGATACAGCAGTACCATCAGACGATCCAATACTTCATCGTCTAATGACTATTGTTCCTGAGATTGATCGGGAGATTGGTAGGTTGGATGGGCTTATTAAAGCTTTGAAAGATAAGGTTACTTCTTCTCGTCATTCTGGTAGATTAATACGAGATGATGGTACGTACCTTACTCCAAGAAATGCACAAGAAAAGCAGGACTACATTGACGCATGGAACCTTGACATTGCAACACTAAAGTCAATGCAATGGCAAATTATTCAAAGTCGCATGGAAAAGTTTAATAGGGATATATCAGAAGAATTTGGTCGAACAATTAATATTGATTTGAGTTCTTATTCACCGAGGAGCAATTTGACTAAGCAATCTACTGGTAGTCCCAATTGATTCTAAGTGATTAGTTCCTCTATATATTTTACCACGAGTACCCTTGACTTCAAATTGCTGAACCATCCCTGCCTCGTGCATGATATTCATTAACAGGTTAAACTCTTTGCTGTCAATCTTATGTCGTACAGATTTATATAGATTGTTGTGACGCACTCCATCCATGCCAGCCTTGATAAGTTCTTGTTTTACTTTATCTATTCCGTCTCCAATTCGTAGACCTATATCATTGACTGATCCATCTCCGAATAATTCATACGCATTATCTTTAGCTTCTCCAATGATACGGGTTGCTTTACGTATATGACTTGGAAGTATCTCAAAGGTTTCATCGTTTAAGCTAAGACACGATGCGAGTTTTAATACGTGATCATCTTCTCTTGCTTCAAAGCTAGCACGATAAGCATCCTTATGTGCTAGTCTAGAAACGTACCATCTTTTGAATACAACCAACGCAGAGCCTTTACACGGGATCGCTCCGACTGTCTGTGCTTTATCTCTAATTCCTTGTAACGTTTTGCGAATTCTCGCTTCGCTAATTCTCGTTCTCGAAGGCCAAGGTATAGCTTTTTTACGTTTACTTTCTGCCACAAAGATGACCCTAGATGTGAAGCCCCCTTCAATAACTTGTGGGTTGATCGCTGTAACCAACCACGAAGGCGTAGACGCTGATAACAAATTGACAAAGACATTCTTAATAGCAAATGTTTTACCATCCTTATTACCTCCTTCTAAATATTCTGGACAATCATAGAGATCGGTTAACAGACCGGGCATGTTAACCATATAACCTTCTTTACCTAATAGAGTTACGAGTTCCGGGACCGCGATGACGCACGAAGCAGAATCTTTATTCTCCGATTTATCAGCGAGGCTTGTGGTGAGTCTTTCGGGAGATACTTTTGTACCAATAACAAGTCCTTCATGAAGTGGACTAATAATTTTTTCAATAGCCCTGACAGCCGTTGATTTTCTCGTCGTTCCACTTTCAGCCGATAGTATAATATACCAATTGTGATGCACAGGAAGATGAGGACGATCCACATATATTTCTCTACCACAAACAACTCCTATCCCCCATATAGCACACCAAAAATCATAAGCTTCTGGAGTTTCAATGTCAGACATATACTCCATGTATTGACCAATGAAACTATCTTTGTCAACTAAACTTTTATAGTTCATTTATTTTAACGTACTCCATCTATGTATACCATGTTCGTCAGCAACACTATGCTTGAAGTCTGTTGGTATACTAACCTCATGTCCTCGGATAATGATCGGAGACTCAGCATGTCTCTTCATAACTTTGGTAACACTGTCTTTATCTTTTATCTTGTGGATAGCTATCAATGCATCATGAATGTTTAACGTTATGTGCGCTGATTCAGGCCACTCTTTATCCTCGTGACATTTATATATAACTGATGCAACCTTGTCACCAATGGTTGATTGAGGAACGAATGCTATGATACTGTCAAGTGCTTCATCATGTATACGTTCTAGGAATATCATTCGTCTGCCCATTGGTGTGAACAACATCCTCTCAGTATGAACAGTCTTAACTGTGTCTGCCCATGCTTTCTGTATTTCTGGGAATGCTTGGTGGTATGCACTGTAAGCTTCATGTGCTTGCATCAATGGAATCTGGCAGACTTCTGCGAGTTTTTGAGCTTGCATCCTATAGTTTAATCCATGTACACATCGCTTGCCAAGGAATCGTCGAGTAATACTTCCATCTTTATTACGATCTACTTTAGGTATCTCATCATAGCTGCACTTAAATATCCTAGCAGCGTTACCTCTATGCACATCGTAACTTGAATCTTCTGATGCCTGTTCAAATGTATCGATTAGTCCTTGGACATTCCATTGGTATGCTACTACTCTAGCTTCAGCTTGTGATAGATCAAAGTATGTAAACATGTACCCATCATCTGCAATGAACATTGGGTACGCTCGGCTTGGTTGGTTCTGTAAGTTAGCACCGCTACCCCACATGACTGATGCACTACTTAATCTGCCGGGGGCTGATTGTGTTCCGAATTGTTTCCACTCACATCTAATACGATGGTCTTCATCAATAGTCATGGTGGCATATACAGATAGGAACTTATGCTCAGACTTATACTCATCTAGTATGTCTAACATTCGTGATGCTTGGGGTGAGGTGCGTGGATGTTCACGCATACGTTGGCGGTTGGTACTGTTAGTAGATGCTCCTCTACCTATCAGTCCTAACTTTGTGAAGAATAGATCGCCAAGCTGTCTCGGTGATCTTGGATTGATGATGATATCAGGATCACCAGTACACTGTTGGACGGCAAAGTTGAAACGCTTGTTAAGCTTATCAACATCAACCTCGATTGACTTAACAATCTTATCCTTTAGGTATGTATCAGCTTTGATACCATTCACCGTCATCTTAACTAGATGAGGTGTCAGTCTCATTACGTGGTTGAAGAAGAAGTCTTCCATATTTTGCGAAGCAAGTTCTTTATGTATCTTCTCGTGAACCGCATACGTAATCGCACAGTCCTTAACATTGTACCTCCAGAATTGATCAATGTCACCACCCTCTTTCCATGCTGACCCTTCATCTTTATAATAAGGGTGCGTGGTGTACTGGGACGTAAGAAACCCAAGATTATGAGGCATGCGAGGGTACAAAGTATGATGACCAAGGAGAGTATCAAACCAAATATTTGGTACATTTAATCTATCCTTATAGCCTAACCAGTAACAGTCAAAGTTACCGTTTTGAGTTACGAATCTTGATTCAGGATTTAGAAACAGTTCCTGAATCGCCCTATAGATTTTGCATTCCTCTTCAAGTGTGAATCTATTCGATCCTCTATCTCGAAAGTTAATACAATATCCTTCATGAGCATCATTAGCAAATCCAATACACGCTGTTTCATTTGATAATACTTCAATGTCAAACGCGATAGGCTTATCACTATGATGCATCATGTGTATCCAACTCAAGGCTTCTCCTGCTGTCGGATTAATATGTTCCGTAATCTTATGGGGAACAAACTTGTTGCGTAGTACTAAGTCTAACTTAGCTAAGTCGAACTTATACACAGGCTCTAAGTCCATGTTGCGTAAGATCATGGCAGGATTATAATTGACTACAGCTTTAACTGGTCTACGCTTACGACCAACAACTGCATCGATTACTGATCCTCTCCATAATGTGATCTTATCTTCATTAAGTACAGCCTTCAAAGCAAAGTTACCTAGCAACACTACATACTTTAGGTTAGGTAATTGATCCAGTTCCCATTCGAGGAGTCCTTCCCAATGTTCGAGTTCTGGTTTCTTGACAGGATTACGTGCTTCTGTTTTGGTTGACAATGCAACCTTACGTTTGCAGACATTAGTTACATAACAGTTAGTACGTGTAATGTTATAAGGTCTAAGCAAATCCCACAGTAATCTTCCTGCACCACCGACAAGTGGCATCTTCATGTTGGCTTCATTTTCTCCGGGAGCTTCACATATAATAGCTATCTCACTATTAATATCTCCTGAACCCAGACAATCTATCTGGAGTCCTGCTGTTCTAGCACGTTTAGTATATTCTGACAGTAGTTCTTGTTCATTCATCTGGTGTCCCTTCCTTGAGCGCAGCTATCTCGCCAGCGAGTGCTGCGTATCCACACATATCTACGTAGTCGTCGTTATTGAACGCACCCATTTTAGCTCTAGCAATTTTAAGCATCACCATCATTAATGAAACCTGACTCGCGGAGATACTTATACCAAGATAAGCACTCCACAAGTCAGCGATGTTTTGAAAGTTATCACCAGCATCACCATGAGACTTAGCTCTATCACCAGTAATTATTTCTCCAGCAGTATCACAGAATTGTTTGGCAATCCTGTCAGTTGATATGGGATTTGTCACCTTTAACCTCCGATAGTTCTAGTTGTGGATCAAGTGCAAGTAACGCTTCAGACAATCGTTGAAATACTATGTTAGCTGTCTCCATGCTATCCATACCAAACACTACAAGTTTTAATGCCATTGCGTAGTCATCTAGATCATCTGTTTCTTTTGATACACCGAGAACGAACTCGGCTCCTTCTATTCTCATGTCAATCTCCCTTTCTACCTAGACTTAGTGACAGTGATCGTTGATCTGTTATGACTGTCACCTTATGCTTTGCTCGTGATATTCCAGTGTAAAAGTTTTTTCTATTTAATTGCCAAGAGCGAGATTGATTCATTATGTAACAAACCTGATCGTACTCACTACCCTGCGCTTTGTGCGTAGTGATTACATAAGCCAAGTCTAAATCTTTTTGGGGATTAATGTAGTAAGTACCCTGTCTACCAGACATCTCTAGAGTGTAAGGTATAGTGACTGTCTTATCTCCAAAGTCTATCACAATTCCACCAGCTTCATCGAATGATTTGATGATACCAGTTTCACCATTGAATACTTCCAGTGGATATTGGTTGACAGTCTGGATAACCTTATCACCAACGAAGACACGAAGGTATTCTTGCTTTGACCATTTATGTCTGTCTAACTCAAGGCTATCCTTGTCGGCACGTTGTAGTAGTCCTTGGATTGTAGCATTCAATGCTGTTGTACCAATCCATCCCTGTTTTGTTGGAGATATAATTTGGTTGTCGGTGTCACCAAAGTCAGTACCGCTAGTTAAGTTATCCATAACGAAGTCTTCAACAGAATGGACAGGTTCATCTGTTATCTTCATTGCGAAGTCTTCCTTCCGACTAGGTATCATACCATTGATAATCTTATGACCATTGGTAATGATACTACAGTCTTCAGCTTGTCTATGAATACTAGTTAGCCATGTCCCCTCGAACTTCTTTAACATACGCACGAATGGAGATTCGTACTTCTTCTTCTTATTCTTTCCGGGTTCTATTGGCTGGAGTTGGTTGGCATCACCGAACATTCTGATTAGGCCACCACTAGGTAATGCATCTAATAGATTGCGATGTACTTCTGTATTAACCATTGCATATTCGTCAGCTAATACAATGTCATAGTCGATTGGATTTCGTCTATCTCTTTTGGGATCGGTACTCACTAAGGCTTTGCCAGTGTTTTCATCTATTTCTCCGGGCATAGGATACTCAAGTAAGCGGTGGATAGTACAGGCGGTAATCCCTGTTGCTTCCGTAATTCGCTTCGCAGCTTTCCCAGTTGGAGCGCACAAGACCACATTTCTACCGCGCTTTTTCCAAAGTCTGTAGACATCTTGCATGATAGTAGTTTTACCAGTACCGGCCTCGCCTGTAATAGCAACCACGCGTCTCGTTGGGTCGAGACAATGATCGATAGCTCGTAATTGATCTTCGTCGTAAGTGAAGTCATCTCTTTGAATATCCTTTATGTCACCTTGTCGAAGAACCATATAACTATTCTCCGCTTCTGCTGTTGTTACTGTTTGTAGCATTGTCATGTTCCTTTATCGATTTTGCAACGTGAACGATGCACCATCGAGAGAAGCCTGACATAGTAATGCCAAGAGAATTAGCGACTGATTGAACTAGTAACTTCTCATCATCGGTACACCTCACTCGTAAGTTTCCACCAAAGCCTCCCGTACTATGGATGCCTCTGGCACGAGGTATATCTTGTGGAAGTGGAATTGAAATGCTGTTTGGATATGTCATGTATGCCCCCTTGATACTGATACTGTGGGATAACATATTGTGAAATGTGTGTCAAGGCAATAGATGAGGTGAATCTGCTAGCGCGGCTTCCACTTATCCTCACAAATAAGCAGTCGGAAAATTCTCTAGAAACATCCCCATCTATCTAGGAGACTATCTTGATCAGGTAATAGTCTCTATCCTCTTATAAGTGACAGTCTTATCACCCTTATCTAGTAGATCAAGAGCAGTTTGAGTGTCACGGGTAGCAGCTAGTATTTCGATTCTATCTCTATCGAACTCCATAGCTTCACCGTCTTCATCTTTAATTTGAAAGATAAAGAATACTGGTCGGGTAAATGATGCTCGCTTTTGTGTCTCGGACATCACGACCTCCTTTCATGAAATGTTGGAGGCCGGAGAAGATGATCTCAAGAACTTCATCCGACCTCCCAGAACACCCCTTCAATAGAATACTAGGATGCTCGGACTCGTTGTATTTGAGCGCGATTAACGCCTTCATACGTTTCGTGGCCTACTTCAACGACTGCATCCATTCCGATCCATTCGCTGACATCAACCTTTTTACCAAGAGGAGCACCGATAGATTCGATGAACTTCTTAGTGCCGTAACGTGCCTGTGGATTATCCTCCAAAGAAATCCTACGGTATATCAATGTAGCACCGTCTGGGTTTCCATCTTTGTAATCAGCAGGATACTGATCAGCAGAGATATTGAATGTAACAGCGGCATAACGAGTATCCCTCTGAGACATTTTAACTTCTGCTGCTCGAATAACAGCTTCATACTCTCCGGCAGGTAGCGGCTCTGGTGCTTCTGCTTTTGAAAGATCACTTGAAAATTCGACGATACTTGATAGTTCATTTACATCACTCATGATACATTTTCCTTTCGTTATCTGTGATATATGGGAACTGATTTTTATATAGAAAAACTACCTACAAGTCCAGCCCCCAAACCTTGTAGATAGAATACTCAAGCATACTATATATAGTAGCCACTTCGACTTTGTTCATGGTAGATCGAGCTTACGACCTTCGTTATCTACCCAACGCTTATACCATTCACATATGGTATCGCCCTCCCATTTCTCAGGATCAAAATTCCATTCAAAATCGCGTTCACCGCTAGATAGAAACATCCGACTTTTCATTGGCTTCTTCAATCGGTTTGCTCGAATCGTAATCTTACGTTTCTTACCATCATCTTCTAAATGCCATACTTCAGATAGCTTGATCGGTATCTCAGACTGCATTTTACCTCCGACCAGTATTGATACTAGCATCTGTCCAGTTAACTCATCTTTTTGTGGCGCATCTTCGTGTGCTATGAATATTACGTGTTTATTCTTTGATCCTGTGAGTTTAATAACGTTCATGATACCTTGCATTGTGTAAGAGTTTCGTTTTCCGTATCCTTGTAGTGTTGGCATTTCCATAGATGCTCCATTTGTCATAGCTACTCCATGACGTAGAGCTAACTCATTGAATGATGTAATGCTGTCAAATACAACTGTCTCGATATCTTTATGTTCATCGAGTAAATCGCGTAATCCAGCGCAACT
>MDSZ01145965.1_pt1 | contig 13655 bp, 19 predicted proteins | sample 811201 | NCBI WGS metagenome assembly MDSZ01 (sample SAMN05326647, study PRJNA326480) | marine metagenome | isolation source: seawater | place: Indian Ocean: North | collected 2010
AGATTTATTTTCTTTATCCATCGAAGAAAGTATATAATTTGAAGTACCATTAAATATTCCAAAAACTTTATTTATTTTGTTTGCTATCAACCCTTCCTTCAAAGATCTTATAATTGGTACTCCACCACAAACTGAAGCCTCAAATTCTAAATTCACTTTATTTTTTTCAGCAATTTTTGCCAATTGGTCTCCATATTTAGCTATCAAAGCTTTGTTTGCGGTAACAACGTGCTTCTTGTTTTTAAGTGCATTAAAAACTAAATTTTTAGCAGGTCCATCTGATCCACCAATTAGTTCAATTATTAAATCAACATCCTTTTTTTTTGTAGCTTCAAGATAATTATTAAGCCATTGTTTTTTTTGTATTTTAAAACCTCTATTTATGTTCCTTTTTTTTGCGCAAATATACTTCACGTTTGGTATACAATTATTTTTTTTCGCTAAAACCATTTTATTCTTTTTGAGATATTTGTATAAGTAAGTACCAATGTTTCCCAAACCAATTATTGCAATATTTAATTTTTTCATTTTATTTTGTATTTAAATTAGGATATTTTTTCTTTTTTCCTTGTTTGATTAAGTATCTAGATATTTCCTCAATATTACAGTTTTTAATAATCGTACATACATCAACTACTTCAACTTTTCTATTTTTAGTATTGATTTTAAATTCTTGAATTTGATTAACATTTTTTAATTTATCAGTTTTATTAATCTTATTCAAATTAGAATTCTGCTCAAGTTTTTTATTTTTGTTAATTTTTTTTGCAATTTTTTTTCCACTATTATCCTTTTTTAAATCAGATTTTATCTTCTTTATTTCTTCAGTGCTTAAAGTTTTAATTTTTTTTTTTGTGTCTGATTTACTTATAATTTTTACTTGTCTTTGGTTCGAAGATGAGTTTTGCAAATTAAGTTCTACTAGATCAATTTTTTTTTTATCTTTTTTATCTATAATCTTAACTTCTAAGGATAAGTTTTTTTCAAAATACTGTTTTGCTTCTTCTTTGTTTACACATATATGATCACCACAAATCAAAACAGACTTTGGTTTATTGCAAGCTTGAGTAAAAAAAAACAAAAAAATTAATAAGTAAAATCTCATTTTAAACCAAGCGTTTCTGGGTATTTGAACATTAAATTCATATTTTGAACTGCTTGACCTGAAGCTCCTTTTACTAAATTATCTATAGCTGATAAAATCAATATCTTATTCTTTACTCTAGTCTCGCAAACTGAAATTTCACATCTATTTGTATTTAAAACATTCCCAGAGCCTAAAGGAGAATTAATTTTTACAATCTTAATAAACTTAGAATATTTGTAAAATTTTTTTAACTCATTTCTTAACATTCTTATATTTGTACCTGTCTCAAGTGTTACATAAATTGATGACAATATACCTCTAAATGTAGGTAGCAAATGAGGATTAAAGGTAAAACTAATATCTTTTTTTAAATATTTTTTAAATTCCTGTTCTATTTCGCATATATGTCTATGTTTTTTAACATTATACGCAAAAGTTGAATTATAAAGATTCTTGTGAGTAAATTTTTTTTCAATATTTTTCCCTGCACCTGAGAAACCAGATTTTGAGTCAATTGTTATATCTTTATTCTTTATATATTTTTTTTTAAGTAAAGGAATTAATGGAATCTGTACTGAAGTAGGATAACAACCTGGATTTGAAATTATTCTATACTTTGGAATTTCTTTTTTAGTAAACTCACTTATTGAGTAAAGAGACTTTTTTAATAATTTTTTAGCTTTATGTTTAATTTTATAATTTTTATAATAAATTATGGGATTAGAAATTCTAAAATCTGCAGATAAATCTATAAATTTTAATTTTCTATATTTGTCAAAATTTTTGTTTATCAACTTTTGAGCTTCACCGTTTGGTAAAGATAAAAAAACTAAATCAACATTCTGCCAAACGACACTTTTAACCGAGGAAATTTTGGGTAATTTTTTTTTTATTCTCTTATCGAAATTTGATATTTTTTTACCTAAATTTTTAGTAGCACATAAATAATTTATTTTTACTTTTGGATGTTTTGAAAGTATATAAACTAAGTCTAGGCCAGTATATCCTGTTGCGCCGATTACAGCTATTTTTAATTTATTGATTTTAGACATAACCAACTTATATCATCGTCTTTATAATAGTTAAAATTAAAATGATTATCTTTTTGAGAACTGGAAGCTTCTTCTTGCTTTTCTATGTCCGTATTTTTTTCTCTCAACAACTCTTGAATCTCTAGTGGTCAATTTATCTTTCTTAAGACTTTTTTTAAGATTTTCGTCATGTAAAATCAAAGCTTTGGATATACCTAAAATTATTGCACCTGCTTGACCTGAGAGACCACCTCCTTTTACCGAGCATTTAACGTCATAATTAGAAGCTACTTGAGAAATCTCTAAAGGACGTGTGACTATAATCTGATGCACAGGTCTTTTAAAATATTCAATCATTTTAATACCATTAACATGTATGTTTCCGTTACCCTTTTTAATCCATACTTTAGCAACTGAGCTTTTTCTTCTACCAGTTGCATATTTGCCATCTTTAAAATCTAGTTTAATTTTTTTGAGTTTTTTTTGATTTAAACTTGTATTTTCCATTATCTAACAATATTTTTTTTATTTATTTTATCGAAGTTTATAATCTTCGGTTTTTGGATATCGTGCGGATGTTCATTGCCTTTATATATTTTTAATTTTGTTAATTGTTTCTTTGCAAGAGGACCACCTGGCATCATTCTTTTTACAGCAAGTTTTAATATTTCATAACTTTTATTTTTCTCTTTAAGTAAATTAGGTGTCGTTTCTTTAATTCCTCCTGGATGACCTGTATGCCTAAAATATTTTTTATCTTTAAATTTTTTTCCAGTAAACTTAATTTTTTCTATATTAGTAACAACTACGAAATCTCCATTGTCCATATGAGGATTGAACTGTGGTTTATTTTTACCTCTTAAAACTTTAGAAATGTAAGCGGCTAATCTACCTACAGCTGCGTTCTCAGCATTAATCAAATACCAATCTTTTTTTATCTCTTTCTTTTTAATAAAGGGTGTCATGATAATGGGCGATAAATACCTATTATAATAAGCAAAGTCAATTTATTTAACATAAAAATAATAGAGATTTATTGAACTTAGAACTAATATCACGCTACTTATTTGGTGTGCAGAAGCAACGTAGATATTTAGCCCACTTATAAGTGTAAAAATACCAAGCAAAATTTGAATAATAATAAAAATTCCTAATAACAATATTGGGCTATATAATCTTTTTATTCTAAATTTGATTATCATAAAACTTAAAATTAAAACATATAAAGAAATGATATATGCTAGTAACCTATGATAAAATTGTACTAAGGAGTGGCTGTTAAAATCAATTAAATCATTAATCCTAGAAATTTTTAGATCATTAGGAAAAAAAGAATTACCCATCATGGGCCAAGTTTGATATATCTTTCCTGCGTCTAACCCTGAAACAAAAGCACCAAAAATAATTTGTAAAAAGATTAAGAAAATCAATATTATAAAAGGTAAATGCTTTTGGGAAATATTAAAAAAAAATTTATTAGTTTCTCTTTTAAAATTAATTAATACCCAAAATATTATTGAAATTATAATAAAGGCCATTGTTAAATGAATGGACAATCTGTAGTGGCTTACAGTTACTTTATTAACTAAGCCACTTTCTACCATAAACCAACCAATTAGTCCTTGAGTCAATATAAGAAAAAAAATTAAAAAACACGGTAATAAATATTTATTTTCAATTTTTTTTGTAAAATAAAAATAAATTAAAGGTATCAAGAAAAAAATACCAATAATTCTTGCTAGAACTCTATGAAAATACTCCCAGTAGAAAATTACTTTAAACTCGTCTAGGGTCATATTTGGATTTATAAATTTGTATTGTGGTATTTGTTTATATAATTCAAAGTAATTAGACCAAGATTGATAACTTAATGGGGGCAATATACCTGAAAATAACTCCCATTCAGTAATTGAAAGACCGGAATTAGTTAACCTTGTTAAACCACCCACAATGATGATTGAAAAAACTAATAATAAACTTATTCTAAGCCAATAGATAAATAAGATTGAAATTTTAGCATCATAATTGATCATTCTTATAAATATATATATATTTTAAATAATCAATAATTTTATAATGTCGCTATGATTAACAAAAATATAATTAAAATAAGAAAAGATTTGGATAAACTTGATGATAAGTTCATAGAATTAATAAAAAAAAGAACTATTTTGGTCCAAAAAATTCTCAAAAATAAAAAATTTAAAAAGGATATAGTCGATAATAAAAGAATTAAAATTATTTTAAAGAATATTGTAAAAAAATCTAAAAAAAGAAAAATTGATCCTAAGATTACATACAAAATATGGCAATCAATGATAAGAGCTTATATTGATTACGAGTACAGAAACTTTAAAAAGAAATAGTTATTTACTATGCGGTGGAAGTTTTTTTTCAATAAAAAACTCATGCTTTCTAGTATTTGGATTATACTTTTTTAATTTTAGTTTATCTTTTGCCTTCTCTCCTTTAGTGGGTTTTTTTGCATAATAAATAAATTTACTATCTGGATTAGTTTCTGGAACCATTCTAACTTTGATGTGAGTTTTTTTAGCCATATTTTTTTAATTTTTTAATTCTATCTAAAAGATTTTTACTTTTGTCTTTAAAATACTTCTTATAATAAATAGTTTTTAAACTATGTTTATCAGTGTCGTCAAGTTTATTTAAATCTAAATTTAAAAGATTTTTTGCTCCAACAATTGTCATACCTTGATCTTTTATTAAAAATTTTATTAATTTAATAATTTCTATTTGCTTAGGTGAGTAATATCTGCGTTTATTTATTATCTTTGGTTTAATTTGTTTAAATTCCTTTTCCCAATACCTTAAAGTATGATTAGCTGGTTTATTTGTTTTACCTTTTAAATTTAAAATTTTTGACAAGTCACTGATTGTAGTTAGTTTAGACATTATTATTTAAAATCTTTAAAAGTTTTTTAGATGGCGTAAATGAAATTGACTTACGTTTATTTATTATAAATTCCTCCTTTGTTTTTGGATTTCTCCCTATTCTTTCGTTTTTATCTATAGATTTTAATGATCCTATATTTTTTAATATTATAATCTCGTCTTTAATAATGTTTAAACAGGATGTGATAAAATCATTTACAATTTTTTTTGAATACAAGACAGAAAAACCCATCTTCCTATTAATTTCTTTTGAAATATGTATCTTGCTATAATTATTCTTTATCACTATTCAAATGACTTAGATTGTTTTTAATCTCTTTCATTAAATTTCCTTTAACTATTTTATAACATAAATCTATCGAGTAAAAAAAGCCCAAAGCATCAGTGCCTCCATGACTTTTAACCACTGGACCATTTAAACCTAGAAAAATTGCACCATTATATTTTCTTGGATCTAGTCTATCCTTAAATTTTTTTAAAGAAAAATATGAGAACAAAAGTGAAATTTTTGTTAAAAAATTTTGTGTTAAAGATTTTTTAAGATTATCAGTAATAAATTTTGCAGTGCCCTCTGCAGTTTTTAAAGCTATATTACCAGTAAATCCATCTGTAACAATTACATTGGTTTCTCCATTCATGATTCTATTTCCTTCTATATAACCTTTAAAAATAAAATTATTATCATTGCTTAATAAATTTAGTCTTTTAAATGTTTTTTTTAAAACATCTGTTCCTTTAATTTCTTCAGATCCAATATTAAGTAATGAAACTTTTGGTTTTTCTTTTGGGTATAAAGATTTGTATAATGCGGAACCCAGTTCTGCAAAATCAACAAGATTCTGATCATCGCACTCAATATTTGCACCTAAATCTAAAACAACATTCATGCCGTTTTGGTTTGGCCATAACCCAGCTAGTGCTGGCTTATTAACCTCTTTCATCATTTTTAAAATCATTCTTGAAACAACTAATAATACACCTGTGTTACCAGCAGAAAGACTTATGTCAGCCTCTCCACTTAACTGAGACTGAATACAATTCCACATACTAGTATTTTTTGAATTCTTAATTGCTGTCAAAGGAGTTTCTTCATCTGAAACTATAGAACTAGTATGAATAATTTTAATCTTATCACTTGAAATTTTTAAATTTTCTAATTCTTTATTAATTTTATCTTTATCACCATAAAGATTTAATATAAAATCATCATTAGTTTTAAATTTACTTAAAAATAAGCTTACACCTTTAATTGTTTTATTTGGAGAATTTTCGCCACCCATTGCATCTATTGCAATAGTAATTTTTTTATTCATGAAATATATTAAATATCTAAGATTTTCTTACCGTTATAAAAACCCGACTTAAGATCAATATGATGAGATAGTTTGTATTCACCACTTTTCTTATCTTCAATTATGTTTGGAGAAGATAATTTATGATGAGATCTTCTCATCTTTTTTTTTGATATAGATGTTTTTCTTTTAGGAACTGCCATAATTATAGTTAAATTTTATTGAACTTCTTATCATATTATCAAGTGGTAATTCAAAACAAAAATTATAAAATTGCTCAAAATAACTTTCAAATTCAGAGTAATTATTAGTTTTATCCTCTTCAAATTCGCTGAAATACTTGATTATTAGCTTTTTGTTTAATCTTAAAGAATCATTATCATTTATATTAATTTTTAATAAAATGTCATAAAGAATTTTATTTAAATCTTTCATTTTTTTATTAACCGTTACATCTCCAAAACCTAATTCTCGAAGATTATTTTCTATATTGTTAAAAAGAAAATCATAAGATTTTTGATCGAATTTAACACCTTTACGTTTGGTAATAATCATCATGATTGAAAAATGTATAAACATTAGATAAATACGTGTTTCAAAACTATCAGGCAAATTGATTTTTTTATAAAAAAATATATTTCTAGATAAACTTAATAATGTATTGTAAAGTTCAATATTATGAATTTTATTTTTAAAAATCATTTTAACATCTTGTTATTATTATTTTTAATTATTTTAATTGGTTGCAAATTACAAGACCCTTATAATAATCATGGTATAGTATTCCTAGAAAATAGGGCAAATAAACTCATAATAAATCAGTCTAATAAAAACGATGTTATTAAACTTGTTGGACAGCCTCATTCAAAATCAGTTGATAATGAAAATGAATGGTTTTACATTGAAAGAGTTCTAACGAAAGGCCAATATCACAAATTAGGTCAAAACATTTTAAAGTCAAATAACGTTTTATTTTTAACTTTTGATAAATACGGAATTCTTAGTGAAAAAGAATTTTTAAATAAAGAAGATAAAAATAAATTAGTTTTTTCAGAAAAAACTACAAACAATCAGTTATCACAAAAAAGTTTTGTGGAAAAATTTCTGTCTAGTGTAAAAACAAAAATGTATAGTAATCGAAAAAAAGAATTCTAATGAGCTATTATAGCTAATAATAATAATGCTACAATATTCGTTATCTTAATCATAGGGTTTACAGCTGGACCAGCAGTGTCTTTATAAGGATCTCCAACAGTATCGCCTGTCACTGCAGATTTGTGAGCTTCAGAACCTTTTCCGCCATAGTTTCCATCCTCGATATATTTTTTTGCATTATCCCAAGCTCCACCACCAGCTGTCATTGACACAGCTACAAATAGACCAGTTATTATAACTCCAAGCAACATTGCACCAAGTGATGACAAAGCTGCCTCCATACCGCCGATTTGTAAAATAATAAAGTAAAGGATAATTGGTGATAAAACAGGAAGTAAAGATGGTATTATCATTTCTTTAATTGCTGCCTTCGTTAGTAAATCAACTAATTTTCCATAATCAGGTTTTCTTTTACCTTTCATAATTCCTGGAATTTTTTTAAATTGTCTTCTTACCTCAATAACAACAGAACCACCTGCTCGACCAACAGCCTGCATTCCCATTGATCCAAATAAATATGGAAGCATGCCACCAATTAATAATCCTGCTACAACAAATGGATTTGATAAATCAAATGTAACATTAACTCCTTCTAATGCTGAATTTTTAACTTTGGAAAAATACTTAATGTCCTCTGTATAAGCTGCGAAAAGAACTAATGCACCCAATCCAGCTGAGCCAATTGCATAACCTTTTGTAACAGCCTTTGTAGTATTACCGACCGCATCTAATGCATCAGTAGTTTTTCTAACATTTTTGGGTAATTTTGACATTTCGGCAATACCTCCTGCATTGTCAGTAACAGGGCCATAAGCATCCAAAGCAACAACCATACCAGTAAGCGCTAACATTGCGGTAACTGCTATAGCAATTCCGTATAGTCCAGCTAGGCTGTTAGTATAAAGAATTCCAGCAACGATTATCAAAGCTGGTATTGCGGTAGCCTCCATAGAAATCGCTAAACCTTGAATTACGTTTGTGCCATGACCAGTTGTTGAAGACTTAGCTACTGTTTTTACTGGTCGATAATTTGTTCCAGTATAATATTCTGTCACCCAAATTAACAAACCAGTAATTACAAACCCTACTACACCACAGATATATAAATCTAAGCCTGAAAAATTCGCACCTGCATTATTATTATATGTACTCTTCATACCAATAATAGAGTCTGTTACTGGATACATGATTAATAATGATGTTACTGCGGTAACAATAAAACCTTTGTATAATGCTCCCATTATATCTTTATTTTTACCTAATTTTACAAACCATGTCCCAATTATTGAAGTAACAATACATGCTCCTCCTATAGCTAGAGGGTAGATCATTAAATTATAATCTTGTGGAGAAAAAATAGATGCGAGAACCATTGTTGCTACAATTGTAACTGCATAAGTTTCAAAAAGGTCAGCAGCCATTCCTGCACAATCTCCAACGTTATCACCTACGTTATCAGCAATAACTGCTGGATTTCTTGGATCATCCTCTGGTATTCCTGCTTCAACTTTTCCGACAAGGTCTGCACCTACGTCAGCACCCTTAGTAAAAATTCCACCACCTAATCTTGCAAAAATCGAAATAAGAGAAGCACCAAAACCTAGAGCGACTAGTGCATTTATTATTTCTCTATTTTCAATATTTAAATTTACTAAAATTATGTAGTATATGGTGATTGATAATAAGGCTAAACCAGCAACAAGTAAGCCTGTAATAGCTCCAGATTTGAAAGCTATAGTTAAACCAGATTGTAAGCTTTTTCTAGAGGCTTCTGCGGTACGTACATTAGCTTTCACAGATATTAACATTCCAACATATCCAGCTACACCAGAAAGAAATGCACCAATAAAATAACCAAATCCTACTAAAAAATTAAAAAAATAAGTTACAATTGCCAAAACAATTATTCCAACTATCGCTATAGTTTTATATTGTCTATTTAAATAAGCTTTTGCGCCTATTTGTATTGCCTCTGCAATTTCTTGCATTCTGGTGTTACCAGGGCTTGCTGAAATGATCTGTCCAGACAACAGATAGCTATAAGCTACTGCTAAAATACCAGTAAAAGATATTAAGTAAAGAAGTTCTAAATAATTTGTCATTATAATAATCGGATAAATGCCAAAAAAGTATTAAAAACGCAAGCTAAAGTTAATAAATTTTCAAAAATTTATTCATCTTTTCTAAGCACTTTTGATAATTTATCCAAAATAGCGTTTAAATAACCAATTTGGACTTTTTCCAAAAAATATTCTGAGACTAAAATATATTCACTTATAACGACCTTTTTGGGATTATTATGTTTAAATAATAACTCAAATACAGCTGCAAATAGTATTATTTTTAATAATTTGTCTGTTTTTTTAAAATTAATATCTTCACCTAAATGTTTGTTTATAGTTTCTTCAATTAATTCAGATCTCTCCAATGTTCCAGTGACAACATCTTTAATAAATTTTTTATATTTATTTTTAGAATATTGAATTTCAGATGCAGGATTCATTAAATAATTGTAGATTTTTTGAATTACTTTAATCCGTGGAGAATTTTCTTTAAATTTTTTTTGTGCCATTATTTAAGATAGCAATAACCGCTTTCGCAGCTTCAATTCCTTTATTATTCTTATTTGATTTTAGAATTCCACATCTTTGAAAAGCTTGTCTTTTATTTAAAGCAGTAATTATTCCGTTTCCAATTGGTTTACTATATTCTATAGAAAGTTTCATAATTGCATCAAAAGAAGTGTTGCAAATTAAATTAAAATGAGGTGTTTCACCTTTAATAACACAACCTATGGCAATAAATCCGTCAAATTTTTTTATATTTTTACGAATAATTATTGGAACTTCAAAGATACCTGGAACATTAACTAAAAATACTTTGAACTTTTTACTTTTAATAGTTTTTTTAGATGCATTAACCAACTTATTGGTTATCTCATTATAATAATTTGCATTAACAATTAATATTTTTTTCATTTTATGATAATTTGTTTTTTGATTTTTAAACCAAAACCCTCTAATCCTATTATCTTTTTTTTCGTTCTAGAGAGTAATATCATATTTTCTATATTATGATCTTTAATTATTTGAGCGCCGAAACCGTAATATCTTAAAGTAAGATCTGTTTCATTTTTTTTTCCCTTATTTAATTCATTATTGATTATAACTAATATGAAGTTTTTATATTTTGACATTAATCTAATATTATCTTGAATTTCTTTGTCTTTAATTAATTTATTTTTATTAATATTTTTTGAAAGTACTCTTGTTGGAATAGAATTCTTTTTTTTAAATTTTCCTTTTGTAAGCACAAAACTTTCAAAGTTATTAAGTTTATTTTTATATATGCTAAGTTGAAACTTATTTTTTTTCTCAAAATAAATAATTTTAGAATTAGATTTATATACTAATTTTTCATTTTTTAATCTATGTGCAATTAAATCGGCAATAGAAGCAATTTTAATTTTATGTCTCTTAGAAAACTTTATTAGGTCGTCTAATCTTGCCATCCTTCCATCCTCATTCATTACCTCGCAAATTACCGAACTTGGGTTTAATTTTGATAGTTTTGAAATGTCAACCGATGCTTCTGTATGACCCGCACGTTCTAAAACGCCCCCGTTTCTTGAAACTAATGGAAAAACATGTCCAGGAGAAACTATATCTTTTTTTCCAGATTTTGGGTTTATAGCGACTTTGATTGTTTTTGCTCTGTCAAATGCTGAAATCCCAGTAGAAATACCTTTTTTTGCTTCAATAGAAATTGTAAATGCAGTTTGCATTCTAGACCTATTAATTTGTGACATAAGAGGAAGTTTTAATTTTTCTATTCTCTTTTTAGTTAAAGCTAAACAGATTAAACCTCTACCATGTTTTGCCATGAAATTTATTACTTTTGAATTGCACTTAGAGCCTGGTATCACGAGATCTCCTTCGTTTTCTCTGCTTTCATCATCAACTAAAATGAACATTTTCCCTCTTTTTGCGTCTTTAATAATTGATGGAATATTAGAAAATTTTTTTTTTAACATTTTAATTAGTATATTTATATATATATTTACTAAATATATCTAATTCAACATTCACCAAATCATTTTTTTTTAAATTTTTTAAATTTGTAAGTCTTAAAGTATGTGGAATGATATTTAATTCTAAATAATTTTTATAAATCCTCGAAATAGTTAACGAAACTCCATTAATTGAGATAGAAGCCTTTTCTTCTAAGTACTTTAAGTAATTCATATTTTTGATTTTAAGTTTTAAAAACCAAGATTTATCTATCAATAATATCTTCTCTACTTTAGCAGTTGTATCAACATGTCCCTGAATAAAATGACCAGATATTTTTTGTCCATAAATTAATGACTTTTCTAAATTAACTAATTGATTAATTCGAAGATTATTAAAATTTGATCTTTTAATAGTTTCAATTGATATGTAGAAAAAAATCATTCCTTTTTCAATTTTCGATAAGGTTAAACAAACACCATTACAACAAATTGATGAACCAATTTCATTTTTTTTTATTTCCAGATCAGACTTGATACCAATAAATTTACTATTTTTATAATTTTTGATAGAAATTATCTTACCTGTATTATAAATAATTCCATTAAACATTTATTTAATCCTTATTTTAAAAAGATTATCACTTTCTAAATTTACCCTTACAATTTCATTAAGTTTTAGTTTCTTAATAAAATTTTTTTTACAGTTATTATATCCATTATTTCTTAAATATTTATTCGATTTGAATAAATATAAATCATTAATTAATTTATATTTAAATAATTGATCTAAAAAAATAAGTCCTGTTTCTACTAAAACTCTTCCATAACCGATTTTGAATATCTTTGAAAAAAGATTATAAAAATCCTTTTTATCTTTTAATCTTTTAATTTTAATTATCTTGATTTTTTTTTGTCTAAAAAAAGATATTTTTTTATTATCATTACTGGTTGTAAAAATATAAGTTTTACGTTTATCAGCTAAAGATAGTAGCTTAAGTTTTCTTTTAAGTTTTAAGTCTCTATCTATAATTATTAGGTTAGGCTTATAATTGTTTAAACCATCTATTCTACAATTTAATAAAGAATTATCTCTATTAATAGTCTTAGAAGTTGAAATTATGCAATCATATTTAGATCTTATCAAATGTGCAACTTTTCTTGATCTAAAATTTGTGATCCAGTTAGATTTTCTATTGATTGTAAACATATCTTTAGAAATAGCTAACTTCGCATCAATAAGGGGAAATTTATTAATTTTGTTGAAAAAATAACTTCTATAAAAATCTTTGTGTTCAAGATTTATTTTTTTTAATTTAGTAATTTTTTTTAAAACTTTTTTTGCTTTTTTGTGAGTTCTAACGTCAGGATCATTAAATGTAAAAAAGACATTTTTAATATTTTTTTTTTTTATAATATTTGTGCAAGGGGGCGTTTTACCAAAATGTGTACATGGCTCTAACGTTACATACATATCAGAGTCTTTAAAATTTATATCCTTATTTAAGGCGTTGAATTCAGCATGAGGCCTACCATTAAGTGATGTAACGGCTGAACTAATAACAGAGTTGTTTTTCACGATTATACAGCCTACAGATGGGTTTCTATTAGTTTTACCCAAATTTATTTCAGCCAAATTAAAAGCGAGATTTGAATAAAAATTATGATTTTTTTTCATTGATATTGCCTACGAATTCCTCAAAATCTTTTGCTTCTTTAAAATTCTTGTAAACAGAGGCAAAACGAACATAGGCAACTTTGTCTAATGATGAAAGACCTTCCATAATGAACTTACCGATAGTTGGTGTAGGAATTTCACTTTCACCAAGCCCTTCAAGATTTCTTACAATTTTTGAAATAAATTTTTCTATAGTTTCAGAGTCAATCGGTCTTTTTCTCGTTGCAATTCTAATTGATTTAGAAATTTTATCTCTATCAAAAGGTTCTCTTTTTCCGTTGCCTTTTATTACTGTCAATTCTTGAAATTGGACTCTCTCGAATGTTGTAAATCTTTCTTTTCTGTCACAACCACATAATCTTCTTCTTCTTATGGCTGTCCCATCTTCGGTTGGCCTTGAGTCTACTACTGAAGTGTCTTTTTCTCTACAAAATGGACAAAGCATAAATATCTTAACTACTATATATAGGAAAAGACGAGCAAAGATCAA
>MDSZ01093485.1_pt1 | contig 13653 bp, 11 predicted proteins | sample 811201 | NCBI WGS metagenome assembly MDSZ01 (sample SAMN05326647, study PRJNA326480) | marine metagenome | isolation source: seawater | place: Indian Ocean: North | collected 2010
TGTGTGTCAAATTCGTTTGGAAATGGCTCATTTTTTGTGTAGTAGTATTTGTATTGTATATCCGTATAAGATTTTAAAGGGTTTGCATGTAAAGCGGCTTTTTTATCTAAAACATAAATCTCCTCTAATGTTTTTATATAATTAAATACCTCATCTTTTGGTAAATTTATACATTCTGGGTGTTTAATAGGTAAAATATAACCCTTGTCTTCATCTAGATTAGAAATGTATATAGCAATAATTTGTGCAAGAGCAGGGTGTGTGTTATCATTACCATAGATATAGTCTATATAACATGATTTTGCTATTTTATTTTGCAATATTTTAAATTGTGTGTCGGTTTCTATAAGATAAAACATACCTTAATATACGAAAGATGTTTTAAAAAACCAAATTAGGTGTTTATTTTTTCATTATGAACTAAATATCCATTAGCATAGTAAACATGTTCGTTATCTAACATTAAATTATATACTTTTTGATATTGTATTTTACCTTTTTCAATAGATTTTACTAATTCTTTTTCATCTAATTTAATAATTACATCATTTAAATTTAATGTAGTAGAAAATACTTGATGTTTTTCTAAAGTTGTAATAGGATCTATTGCTTTCCAACCATCTATTGTTTTAAAAGGATGTTCTGGTGTTACAAAAGGTTTACCACCATTTATAGAATATACATCAAATTTACCTTCATGAATTTGGATATCTATTACTGTGGATTCTTCCTTTTCACTTTTTACTTTTTCTCCTATTTTGATAGAAGAAATTGTTTTTTCTGATCCATCAGCCATAGTAACTAAAGTATTTGGTACAAAACAAGAATATGACTGTAAGGACATCCCCCCATCAGGACGAGTACCCCCATACCCTGAATTGTCTATAACATCATCTACATAAATGGTTTCATTAGTACCTCCTTCTAAGGGTTGATTAGGACGAGTTGTGTCAAAAAAAGATGTATCACTATCTTCGGCGTTTTCTATCATAGGAGGTCTATTTATTAAATCTATTGTAGGTAATTCCGTTATTGGACAGTGATCAGATGCTTTTTCATATGTTGTATATGTGTTAGGTAAACAGCCTAATATTCTAGACCTTTTACTACTTATAATTTGTGTGTCTTGGTTATTATTTGTTAATATACATCTATAACAGTCTATTTTATTATAGTTATGTAAAAATTCTTCATAAGATTGATTTGGCACTTGGGGTAATTGTGAAAAGTAATATAAAGTGGCATGAGGTATTGATGAATGTGTAGCCCCTACCATAGGACCTTTTGTAGGATGGATATGGTAGTCTCCTATATATTCAGTACCATCACTATAATACAATTCTCCACCAGAAGTGTATAAATTTTCTTGAACTTCTGTTGTTGGTTGTTGGTATTCATTTAATACAGGAAATAAATATATTATATTTTTAAATTGTCTTTGAGCTTTTTTTAAAATTGTTGAATTTCTTTTATGAACATCCCCCGTAATAAACCAAGGTATAGATCCTATATTATATAAGTGGTGATCATAAATGCCCTTTTTTTCTTTTATACTATCATATGTTGTTTTATTTATTTCTATATAATTAACACCATTAATTCTTTTAAGAAAATATCTTATAAAATACCCCTTAGTATAATCTCTTGTTGTAGGTTTTGGTTTTGAGTAAGGAACTGTTAGTTTGAATTCTAGGTATTTTTTTACTTCTGACTTTATTCTATTATATTTTCTAGATGAATATTTAAAACTAAAATATTTTTCATTATCTCCTAAAGGAGAAGTAAGTGGTGATGTAGATATTTCGGATGGTTTAAATATAATTTCAGGGCCTGGATTTGTGTTATTTTTACCTGCATATATTTTACCATTACTTACTAACATGGCATCCCCTGTGAAAGGTTGTTTAGTACTTTTAAATACATACTTTCCCGCTTCTAAATTTACTAATTTTATTTGTGATTTAGGTATATAAGCCATTTTATTTTTTAATTAAAATTGTAAATGTATATGTTTTGGTTGTTCATTTTTTGCATATAAATCTTTATGTCTACCGTTATCAAATCCAGGTGGTCTATATTCATCTTTAATTTTTAAAGCTGGAAAAAAGTCTTCTTTTACTTCTAATAAGACATCTATTACTTGATCTAATCTTTCATATGAAAATTCATTTATTAAAATAAAATCTACTGCTTCACCTTTAGTATGTCTTGAACTAGGAAATAATTTATGGTGATAAATATCATTTCCTCCTGTAAATTCTAATTTTTGTGTTGGAATAATCATATTTAATTGCCATATAAATTTTATTATCATCTCTCTTACTCTTAGAGTAATATCTCCTCCACTAGATAACTCACCTGAAGTGTATTCTGGTCCTTTAGATCCAACATGAGTACGTTCAATATGACCAAAACTTGGTAAATAATCTCTTACTGCGTCAGCATTTGGATGTACATCTTCGACAGATCCTTCTGATTTCCCATAACCTGGAGGTAACGCGTTTATATTAAGACCCGCCGTGTCTAGTAGATTTTTACCTGTGTTAGGGTTTGTATTCATTATACACATTTGTCCTGATATATTTACTGTCCAATCTTGTGTATTTGTTATTTTATGAGATTCGCTTTTTATTATAAAAGCTATACTATCCTGATCATACCCCGCAGGTAATCTTTCAGGGCTTATTTGGAATATTTGTAGAGGTATTAAACCCGCTATACCATCTAATTGGATATTAAATTGTATAGGTATAATAGGGCTTATGTCACTAGTTACTTCTGTTAACCATCTACCAGCATCATCATTATCCTCTCCATCTTTGTTTTTTAAGGGAACTCTGTTGTTTATGTTTGTTCTTAATTTTTGTAAAGCTTTTATATAACCTAAAGCACTACCCATTGACATAAAACCAATAGTACTTCCCTCTTTTGTTTTTATTTTTTCTTCTTGGAAATTACCCTCATATAATTTAAGTAAATAAAATGTTAAAGCATTATATATATTTGCGTATTTTTCTATGTCTGTTATGAGTAATTCTTTCAGGGTTGTTTTTGTTTCGTTAGGATCTACTTCATCATATTTATTAAATCTACTTTTTATATTTTTGTTGAAAGCTTTAAAAGATAAAGCATCTACTTCTTGCATATCTTTAGGATTAGATGCAGCTATAGCTATAGCAGAAGCCATATCATTACTTATAGCAGAATCATAATAAAACTGTCTTGTTACTGATTTTAATCCTTGGGGCTCAAATGTAAATATAGGGAATGATTCTTCATCATCTTTATCAACTTTTCCTGAAACTCTTAAATCTATAATTCTATTTATATGGGGTCTTTCATGTTCTGTATGGATGATAAAATTATAATACCCCCCACAAGCTTTATTTACCCCCTCCCATAATGATGTAACAAAATCGCATTTGTTAAATTTTTCATTTAATGTTACATGTTTTTGTAATGTTTTGGCTTCAAGATCTAATAAACGTTGTTCTTCAAATATTCTAATCACAAAATCTAAATTAAAATATACAAGTCCTATACTATGTCTGGGGCTGTTTTTTATTATATTTTTTCCATCTGGAGTTTTATAAGAACTAATAGCAGAAAGATCTACATCGTCTGCTTCAAATTCATCATCTTTTCTACTAATAGCTTCATTATATATTACTTTTGAATGAGCTGCGTCAAAATAATAAGTTCCCATTGGAGTATTATCATAATAAACTTTATCGTTCTCAAATAAAGAATCAAAAACAGGTTGATGTGGCATTATACAAATAGATTCATCTAAACTAGCTCCTATTAAAGGATGATAATCACCATTTTGTAGTGTTTTCTTTTTTACTGTTGAATAAGGTAGAGGCACATTTAGATCATAAAAGTTGACCCTATTTTCTAGTGGTAATGGATTACCTAAGTAATCTACCCCATCTGGTTGATATTGATCCATCATACCAGTTGATCCCCCGGGTAGACTCCCTTCATCAAAAGCCTCTCCATAACTCAAATCAGTATCTATATCTTCCCCTCTTCTAGGCACTAATATGTCTTTAATGGGATCTGTGTCTGTTACATATGGTGCTGTGTATGGGAGGTAAAAGCTATTGTCTTGTTTGGTTTTTTTATTTTTATTATTCCAAGTTCTTCTATTAGGATTCATGTAGGTAAATTCCATGTCCGCTTCTTGTAATTTGAAATTTTTTTGTTTCTTTTTTAATTCCTCTATTACAGAGTTGGTTATTTCACCATCTCCCTTTAGTAATTTAGGTATAATATCTGAGCTTCTTTCTGCACCATACGTTGATAAATGGTTTATCATTTGACATAATAAATCCCATCTAATAAAAACATTCATTCTATAACCTGTATCATCTGGTGTCTCATCGTGTTTGACTGTTTGTTTTAAAATAGATCCTCCTAAAAAGGATTCAAAACCTATTCCAGGAAAAGTAACAGAGGGTACAAATTTTTCTGACATACCCTGCAGATTTGGATCATAATATTTATGTTCATCGTCTAATTCCCCATAAGGTTTTTTATTATTCCAATTAAAATTAGGTAAATGATCTTTACTTACTTCTGTTGATAGTGTAGTTTTATTTATCATTTCCCATAAATTTATAACATCAAGGTACCCAAATTTATAGTTTTTTAACTTATCATCTATCAATTTTAAATTTTCATTAAATTCATTCATTGATGTTGCTCTATTTTCAGAACTAAAATCCGCTTTTTGAGCTTTTATTCCTTTTGATATTAAAAAGTCTCTATGGGTTCCCCATCTACTATCACCCTCAATATAATCTACTACATTAATAAAAAACCCTCCAATATCTGTTGATTGTAACCATGTTGTTGTACTATAATCTAACATCATCGTTACATCCCCAGCGATAGGGGTTTCGTAAAAATCCTTCATATCACCCAAACCAAAATGAGTGAAATCATACATGTAATCAAAATTTCCTTGATCGTGCTGGTACTGCCATTGTTCAAATTGGTAGTTACTAGCTATTTCTTTTGTTACTTTAAGTTCTACTGATTGGTCTTCGGCTTTATATTGGTCATAAGGTTTAGGTGAAAAATTACGATCTGTTGTTTTTACCATTACAGGTATTTGAACATTTCCCTCATATATACAAATAAATTTATCAACTTGAGGGTAAGTTATACCTATTAATTCTCTTCCTCTATAAAAACTAGGACATCCATCTCCCGCATACCCTAAATCAGTACGCATTTCATCCCATCCTATTTCTGCACTTGCACCATGTATTTGTTCATAGTTCTTTATGTTATCTGGAGTTTTATCTAACCCACCATGCTTAGCCCATTCATTAGCTGATATGGGGGCATCTTTCATTACTGACATATTTTGGGGTGATCTAATTGAAAATTTTATAGATCTTAAGTACCATAATAAACTATCTTCAATTTCTAAATCAGCTAATGTTTGTTGTTGATCAAGATTGGACACATCTTTTATTATAGATGTTGATTTTAAACTTTCTAAAATTTCACCATGAGCTATGATTTCAGTAGTACACTCATACCCCCCTAATTCATTTGCTTTAAATTTAAAATTTTTACAATATCCTATAAAGCCATCAAAATTACCCCCCGATTCTTTTTTATATTTTCTAATGGATTCATTTAAGGATTCAAGAGATTCATCTGTTTTGAAGAATTCTTCTCTTATAGAAAGATGGTTTTCTTTTTTATTACCATCATTATCTATATAAGGATTCCACCCCCATTCTAAACATATAGGATAACCAGGCCTCATATAAAGCATTTCTAATACTTCTAATTGTCTTCTATTGTGGCATACAAAATTGACAACTGCTTCTCTAAGAGAACCATTATCTGATTTTGTTCTTATTTCGGCATCTACAATACCAGGCATAGGTACTACTCCAAAATCTGCGTCGGCGTTTGCTCTTACATTTTTATCACCATATGAAAAAGCTCTTTCATAATCTGTGTTATTAAGTGGACTAAATCCTTCTCTTTGACCCCCATGTTCTCCCCCTTCATTGTAATATTGAGTTCCACTTTCTAAAATATATTGTTTAGCTAAAGCTTGGGGGTTCCATCTTAGATATGATAATTTAGGGTCTGCTTCTTCTTCTTGTAATATACCTGTTGCATCCTGTCTTATATCTACCCCGGACATCATTCTAATGAATGCTTGTTTTTCTACTGTATACGCCCAAAATGATTCTTCAGGATATACATTAGATCTACTTGGTAAATCAAAACCATAAGATAGGTCTTTTGGGCCTGGGGTTACACCTCCCTCACCATCATCAATGTAGAGGGGTTTGGCATTTGCCAATAATACCTTTCTAACCCTTAATTGTTTTTGGACATATTGTTTAAAGGGTTCAAATATACCTTTAATTGTACTCATGGGTTAGTAATTTTTTCCTTTATTTTTATTTAACTTCTCAAAATTTTTCATTATTAATCTAGGATTAGTGGGTATTCTAATTTCTAATCCTGGTTTTAAAACAAAACTAGCTCTATTAACGTTATCCATATTAGCCATAGCTATTACCCACCAAAATTCAGTATCTCTATAAAACTGATCTGCTAATAAGTCAAGTCTATCCCCAATAGTAGTTGTAATATATAAATCATCCACAGATAAAGGGATGGGGGGATACTGGATATGGTTATAATATCTAGGTTTGTTGTTTTCTTTAATAATATTTATATAATTTAATCTATTCATTTTTATGTTTTATAAAATATTACTCAAATATATCAGGTGTAGTAAATTGGGGAACAAGGGAATCCCCCACTAAATTACCTGATGAATCATAAGAATCTCCTAAAAAAGTTCCACCCAAAAGACCATCTTGATACCTATCCATTGTCACTGGGTTTTCCATCGGAAATACTGTAGACATATCATGGGTCCATTCTCTATTTGAACCAACAATTTTAGATATATCTTGTCTTCCATACCCATCAGGTAATTCTAATTCTACTGGAGGTAGATCAGGTAACCATCTGTCATTCTCTTCATAATTTGTTTCATGAGTTGGTTTTTTTCTATTTGGAACAAGTAACCAATCATTTTCCATTAATAAATCAGGCCCTATTCCTATAAATGGTACATTTAATCCATTATTAGGTACAAAGTCGTGAATTGGTTGGAATTGAACATTTACATCAAGTAAATGAGGTAATACTTTCATATCTTCATCAAAATCAAAAGGGTCTAATTTAATTTCCCAAGGATAATCTTTTTGCCAGTTAATATTAACTGTTTTTAAAACACCGGGTATTCTATGAAAATAATCACCCATAGTTAGTCTCATAAAAGGAGTTCTTATTCTTCCTGAATCTGAATAATTAGGAGCTGTTTGTGCTACTAAATAATTTAGTTTTTGGTATAAAGGTTTCATTTCATGTCTTGATTGGGCAGCTATTTTGAAACCAATATTGATGGATCTATTAAATTTATTATAGGTATAAAAAGTTTCTCCTCTACCATTATATTTTACTTCATTATGGGTTGCTGAAAAATTATCACCAAAACCATCAAGAAATGCTCTAAATACTATATTTTGAATAGTTGAAAATTTATCTGATCGTATTACTTCAAATTTAAAGTCAACAAAATCTCTCATTTCTCCCCAAGGAGTGTTCATTATAGCATGCATATAATGTTCTGCTCCAGAATCTGATGTTTTGTAAACTGATTGGAAGTTTATTTTGTCTACTTTAGAAACCCCACCTACATTATATCCTTGTTTTTTCTTAAAAGGATTCAAATCACCTATAATACTATCTAATACATTTTGAGTTGCGGGTTTACCTGGATCTCCTAATCCAAATACAGTTTCTCTAGTATTATCTGTTTGGTGGTCTGATAAAGAATATTTTCTTTTTATTATATCTAAATAAGTACCCCCAGCGGCATTACTAATAAATGTACCAATTGATCCCCCTAGTAAGTCTCCTAATCCACTTCCTATAGCTGAATTCATATTAGTACCCGCGATTTCAGGAAAGGCTCCTGATCTTCTAAAATTAGCTAATCCTGAAGCTGCTACTTGGGCTAATAAATTAATCCCCCCATTAAATGTTCTTGTATTCACTTGGGGATTTAATAACTGCAGTGCTCCTTGTCTAAGTTTGAAATGGTTACCTTGGTTAGATTCTAAAAATTTAGATATTCTATTAACATCTATAATAGCTCTATCTGTGTGTGCTCTAAGCCCCCCTCTAAGAGTAAAATCAGATAACTCCTCATTATCATGATTTTCTCCTTTTAAAATAGGATCATTATTATTTTGATAATCCCACCCTTCTACTCTTTGTAGATGGAATTTAGGATTATTTCCTGGTAGATAGGTTATATTTTTTGAATGTCCTTTTTTACCTACAGGAAATGAATCCGGGTTCTTAAGTAAATCAAATAAGGCCATATATTAATATTGTCCATCTATTGGGCCTGTTTCTTTATAAGGCCCTCCAAATTGTTTTAAATCAGATGTATCACTAAATGGTTGTCCTGACCATGTATCTGTTGCCCCAGGATGAAGGTCTTGATAAGGACTAGCATTTGGTGATGACATGTAAAGTGTATTTGTATTTTTACTAATTATATTTTTAGTAAGCAAAGCTACCATATGATCATCTACAGGTCCTCCTTTTGATGTAAATGGAGAATTCATATTTTGACCTTCTTCTGCGTAGTAATTTCCATCCTTTGGAGTTGTTCCTGGATTATCAGGAGTACCTATTGAATTACCTAAAGCTCCTCTGCTTTGTCTGTCATATAACGATTTTTTGTCTAGTAAACTCATAATTTGATTATTTTATTGGTTTATTATAAATATTAATTAACTAAATTTTGTTCCATAATGTCCTGCTTCTTTTACAGCAGCAAACCCATCATATGAAAATGTTCTGTTTGTTTTTGAAACTTCTATAAGCTCTTTTAAATGTGCTTGTGTTATTCCATTACCTTCTCCTAATTGGGTACCCCCAGCCATTACTAAAGTATCTTTAGGATGAGTTTTTATTATAAAATCATTTACCTTAAGTCCAGGTTCATTAGCAACACCTACTACATTTGCATTATTAACACTTTGTTGACCACCTCTCATTTTCGCAATGGTTTCGTCTGTTAAATTAGTAAGGTCGTCTAATTTTACCCCCAAAATGGTCGCTCCTTCCATTTTAGCTACAAGGTTTATAAGCATATTTTGGAGTCTTTTTATAGCTGCTTCGAATGCTTCTTGTACACTTAATTGTTTTTCTCTTGCTTTTAATTGTTCGAGTGTTTTTTCTTCTATAGACCCTTCTAAAGCATCTAAATCTGCTGTTTTTAAAAGCATATCTGATAAAGCGTCTACATTCATATTTAAAGCCTCTGCTAATTTCTGCCTTTCCATAGTACTCATTTGAGTAAACTCTAAAAATGTTCCTGCTTCCCTTGTTATTTCTTCTTGGAATGTTTTTAAATCTCCTGTTAAAGCGGCTGATCTAGCTCTATCTAAATTAAGTTGTTTTCCCAAAAATATTTCTGCTTCCATTTCTTTTGAGATAGATGATTGAAAATCTAAAAAACCTTTAGATTGGTCTTTAATTTCATTCATAGTTCTTCCTAACACTTGTGCTTTGGCGACTGTTTCCCCCATTGCTCTTGCATTATCCCAAAACATAACTCTTGTTTCACCTGTTATTTTAGCTGATGCTTCTAATATCTTTTTATTATCTATGTTTACTCCTAAATGGCTTGAAGCTTCTAGACCACCCCTTCTAATTTCATCGGCCATATATTCTACCGACTTACCCCCAGCTAATGCAGATAAGGCTAAATTTGCTGCTGCTTCTGCTGATACACCAAATCTTTCTACTAACACAGCCATTCCCCCTATTAAGTCTTTACTAATCATAGTAACAGAAGTTCCTAAAGCATCATTAAGACTTTCTTGGGCTTTTAAAACTTCTTCAACTTCAACTCCCGCCATTGCAACTGAATTGGCTACATTTTGGAAATGTACCCTAATATCTCGTGCTCTATCAGTAGATACTCCTAAACTCCTACCTAATTCCGTTATTTGTTGGTTTACAGAGAGCATAGTTTTTACTATGAAAGTAAGTGCACTTAAAATTAACCCAAAGGGGTTAATGCTTTTTATAATTTTCATAACACCAACTGCGCTTAATAACTGTTTAAACATACCACCTCCAGCAATAGCTGTTTCACGAACTCCTTGTCCTATTTCGCTTATACCATCTGCGGCATCATCCATTCCTAAACCCCTCATCTTATCACCTAATTTATCAAATCCTTTAGCTAAAAATGTTTCCCCTTTTGCAGCTTTTTTTACGGCATCATCCATTTCTTGATTTTGTGCTGCTGCAGCTTTTTTTATGGAGTCTATTTTTTCTTTTACTTGGTTTTTTTCTTCTTTTGTTAAATTACTTTTTTTACCTAAAAGCTGTTTAGCCATATTATCAGCAGTTCTATCTAATTTTGCTGTGTCTTCTTTTAATTTGGCTTGTAGTTTTTGGGCTTCATTTAAGTTTAACTGGCCTGTTTCTATTTTTTGTAATGTGTCTCTATTCTCCCCTAATGTGCTTGATAATTGTTTAGCTGAATCTAGAAAGTTATTAAAACCTTGTCCTATATTACCTTCTATTTCTGCTAGTTCCTTTAATCGTTTTGTTACATTAAGTAGATTGTCGGAGGCTTTTTTCGTTTGATCAGAAAAATTTTTTGCTCCTTCACTATTAAATTGATTTTCGTCAGCCATTTGAAATGTAATTGTTTTATTCTGTAATAAATATAGAAAAAAGAAAGGTATCCACGATACCTTTTACTTTTTAACATTATATGTTGATTGAGGTTTTATATTAGGACCCTTAATCTTTTTATTTGATTGTGGGTTTCTTAAACCATCGTTATATTTTTTTTGTTGTTCATGCGAATCATTTAAAAATTTATTTATAGTTTTTAAATGGAATTTTCTCATCCAAATTGGCATGTTATATACTTCTGAGTGTATGAATCCACCGCCTCCATGGTACACTAAGTCGTGAATCTGAGCGAATATAATATTCCTATAGCTCGGCGTCAGGCCAAAAAAAGTTAACGTTGATGGGTAACGTTACACCTGTTTCGACGTACCCATCTTTAAATTCAACTTCTGTAGACATATCTATACCTGGTTGTATTGATGTTATATATTGTCTTAATGCTCTTGCATCTCTGGCTAATAAATTATTATCTATAAAATCTCTAATAGCTTTAACATCATAATCCCCATTTATAGATAAAATGATATGTTTTAATCTTGTAATACCGTCTGATGATTGTTTATTTAATTTTTTAAGTCCTTCTATTTCTCTTTCGATCTTTTTATCATCACCTTGAGTTAGTAATTTAAAAGTTATTTTTATATTTGATGTAGGAAGAGTAAATTCAAATTCATTTTTATTATTAATAATTATACTTTCATCTATTAATTTATCTTCAATTTTAGATAAATCAATTATACCTTCAGATTCTACACCCGTTTCTGGATGGGTTCTTTTTACCTCATAAGTAGCTCCATATCCCAAAATACGAGCAGCTAACATTATAGCATTTTTATCTCCTAATAATAGATCTTTAAAATCAACATTAGGTGTTATGATAAGAGATTGTAACAATTTATCAATAACTACACCGTTTTTTATAAAGTTTTGATTAGTAAGAATATCTTCTTCTTTTGCAGTCATATATTTCATTTCTATTTTTCCTGATCTTAAAGGAGAATCTTCTGAGTAAAGAAGGCCTTTAGAAGGTAATGTAACTTCTTCAGCCGGGAATTGTGGTTGTTTGTTTTCCATAACGTTATATTTAATTTATAAAACTAGTTCAGATATACATATATGTAGAAATAAAGAAAGCGCTAAAAATAGCGCTTTTTTTTATTATGTATTTTTTAGTGAGGCATAGGGCAGTCAGGGGGTCCAGGGCATCCTTCACCAAAAATATTAAGTTGGCTAATTGCATGTTTAAGTCTTTTCCATAAAGGTTCTCTTTCTTTCCTATCAGCATTTTTTATTTCTTCCATCATATAACTTATCATTTGGTCTACTGTATGCTTTCCTGCTCCGGGATTGCCTTTTCTACTCTGTGAGGGCATTCCTGTTTGTCCCATTGGGGAATTAGGTCGTGGCGGTCTTGGTACTCCCCCTGCTATGTTTGGATTTGGTGCTGGGGATGAACTATGTGCCGCTGTTGGTGGTGGTGCGGGGTCTACTATTTGTTCGCTTATTACTTCTCTAATTAATTTTCTTAATTGTGATTTTTTCATATTATGAACTTCTTTGTGGTAAACGTCTTTGTGGTGAACGTCTATTTTTTTTAGGATGAATTGGATTATGAGATGCTGTTGGTTGACCTGGCATATCACCTGGTGTTGGTGGGGCCATTGGAGTTCCCATACTAGCAGCCGCTGGTGTAGCTGGTGCAGATGGTGATTGAGCTCCTGGATTATAATTACAACATGAACATGGGTTATCATTACCATTAAATAAACACTGGCCTGAACCACATGTAGAAATAAAATTAAAGTATTGGGAACCTAAAGTATCTCCAGGATAAGTCGTTATCCAATTCATCAAAATATCCATTCCAGGTCCTTGGGTGATTTCCGTATCAGCACAACCCATACAAAAATCAGTAATGGTCATGGGTCCTGTCTCTCCTTCAGTGTTAAATGCTCCAGCAAAACCTGATTCTGTTGATAACCATCCTTCAAGACCTGAACACTCATTTGATAAAAGTTGTTCACTTATTACTTCTCTAATTAGTTTTCTTAATTCTGATTTTTTCATATTAGTAATTTAATATAGCGTAATCCATTTCTATTGTTATTGAAATACTAGCTGGTGCATCTGAAGTCCAATCCATAGGACCAAAATTAGCATTAGAACAATAAGCTCCTTTTAAAATCCACTCTTCAACAACATCTCCTACAGGACCTAAAGTTCTTATATATACATTCTTTTTATAAAAATCAGAATATCCATCTCTACCCGTTACTGATTCATGTGATAATCTTACCCATTCCATTACTGATTGAGCTCCTGATGGAGTCACAGGATCATATAATTCACAGTTTATCGGTTCCCAACTTGCCTTACCTTTAATTCTTCTTTTTACATTAATATGGTCAAGAACTATAGTATTTGAAGTAAAGTTTGGGCGATTAAGACTCTTAATTAAGTATGCGGGAATTCCGTCAATCTCCATTAAAAACCTATTTTGTAATTTAGGTTCAAATGCAGTAAACATCATTTCATTTGTTTCTAATATTGCCATCTTTTATTTATTTTAATCGTTTTTAATTATTCCGTTATAAATATAATAATTTCCTTTTTTTATGAGGGGAATGTTGCCCCTGTTGGTAACACATTAAAGTCTAATACTATAAATTCAGCTGTTTTAGTAGGTTGTAAGAAAATAGCACCTCTTAATTCATTTCTATCAATTACTGTTGGGGTATTATTACTTTCATCCATTTGTACTCTAAAAGCGTATAAACCTTGTTGTTGTTGTACTGATTCTAAATAAGGATTAACTATATTTAAGAATCTTGTTCTTGTTTGTAAAGTATTTTGTTCAAATACTAA
>MDSZ01141168.1_pt1 | contig 13652 bp, 13 predicted proteins | sample 811201 | NCBI WGS metagenome assembly MDSZ01 (sample SAMN05326647, study PRJNA326480) | marine metagenome | isolation source: seawater | place: Indian Ocean: North | collected 2010
CTTTATCAGGAATGTGATACTGAAACTTAACGCATTCACAACCTGCTTTTTTTGCATCATCAATCATTTTGAATGCTTTTTTAACATTTCCTCCATGATTAATTCCTATCTCCGCGATTATTAAAGGTTTAAATGCATCTCCTATTTTTCTATTTTTAATTTTTATTACCTTCATATAATTATCTAATTTTATTTTTTAAAAACCATTTTTTTCCTCTTTTTTCCCATAAATTTTTGGGTCTAAATTTATTTATTGTTTTCCAAAATATTTTTTCTGAAACGTCTATATATTCTAAAAATTCATAAAAGTATTTTTTAGGAAATTCATGATCATATTTTTTTACTAAATTTACAGCTTCTTCTCTTGTTATTTTATTATTCCTTACCTCTTGTGCTGCATCATAGGATGCTCTTCCAAGCCCAAATTTTATATAAGTAGTATAGTAATGAAATGGATCAATCTTATCATCAATACTACTATATTTAGAATATGTTCCTTCGGTTCTCTCAGTATTTGGTTCAAAACCAGTATTTTCACTTGCATAATAAAAACATTCTTGAGGATCCCATTTTAAATAATAACCTAAATAGTGAACATCTATTTTTTTTGATTTGTTACTATCTAAGGGCAAGTACGGATAAAAATCATTAAATTTAAAATTTCGTTTTTGTTTTATAATTTTATTAATTGATAGACCTCCTAGTTTAATATTTTTTTTGTTATTATAAGAATAAAAATCTTTTTTCATTTTAGGATTTTTATTTTCAGAAATTTTATTTCCATATTCTGCCTGATTTTCTCCGTACATAACTAATTTAATATTATAATTAAGAGCAAATTTAGGACCTATTTGTCTTTGGCCAACAATAAAAGGTTGAAATGGATGAAGTAAATTCAAAAAAGCAATCCTGGTTAAATATCTATGTAATTTACCATTTGGTGTATATAAAATGTTATCCAGCCCACCTTTGTGCATCCAATTTTGAAAATTTTGCCATCCAATATCCGTATACAAATGGGGTGCCCACGTAACAGTTAATGGGTTCATTCCATATTTATATTTTAAAATATGAGCTGTATATGCACTATCTTTTCCTCCACTACCTGGCACGATAACATCATAACTTCCATCTTTAGATTTATATTTATTTAAAAGTAACTGGAGCTTTTGTTCTCTATCTGTCCAATCAATATTTTGGTTTTTTTGACTATTATATCTACATGCAGAACAAACTTGCTCATTATTAAAATCAATTGTTTTTTTCTTTAGAGTTTTAGAGCTAATAAATTCTACAGTGCTACTTGGTCTTTGGTTGCTTATTACACACTTTTTACAAAACTTTACGCTAAAAGGTGCTCCAAATTTATTTAATTTCATTATTATTATATGTTAAATACTATTAATTCATTTATGTAAATTATTTTAAAAATGTAAATCCATAAACTATTAAATATGAAAAAAAAATTATTATTTATTACTGGTACTCGTGCTGATTATGGAAAAATAAAATCACTAATTAAAATAACAGAAAAAACTAAAAAATTTGATTGTGGTATTTTTATTACAGGAATGCATACGCTTACTAAATATGGATATACTGCAGATGAAATTCTAAATTCTTTTAAACAATATAGATTAAAAAATGGATTAAGAAGAATTCATATATTTAATAATCAACAAAATTTAGATGGTATGGATATTGCACTTTCTAAAACAATAGTTGGTTTATCTGAGTATGTAAAACAATTTAAACCAGATTTAATTATTGTACATGGAGATAGAATTGAAGCAATGTCTGCCTCGATTGTTGGTATCTTAAATAATATAATGGTAGCACATATTGAGGGAGGAGAATTATCTGGAACAGTAGATGAGATGTTAAGACATTCTATATCAAAATTATCGAACATACATTTTGTAGCCAATCTAAAAGCAAAAAAAAGATTAATACAAATGGGTGAAAATAAAAAAACTATTTTTAATATTGGATCCCCAGACATTGATTTAATGTTATCAAATAAACTTCCAAAATTAAAAAATGTAAAAAAAAAATATTCAATTAATTTTAATAAATATTGTATTTTAATTTATCATCCAATTACTACTGACATAAAACATACTCAAGAATGCTTGATACCAATAATTGACAGAATTAAATTAAAAAAAGAGAATTTTGTAATTATTTATCCAAATAATGATTATGGTAATGAAATTATCTTAAATGAATATCTAAAAATAAAAATGCTAAAAAATATAAGACTATTGCCATCCATGAGAGTGGAATATTTTTTAACATTACTAAAAAATTCTAAATTTGTAATTGGGAACTCGAGTTGTGGTATTATGGAGACTCCAATTTATGGTGTGCCTTCAATAAACGTCTCAAATAGACAGAAAAATAGGTATAAAACAAAATCAATTAAATCTTTTGAATTTCCCAAAAAAAAAGAATTTTATAAATGTATAGAAAATTTTTACACCAACCATACTCGTTTTAAAATAAGATTTAATTATGGATCAGGCAACAGTGATAAAAATTTTCTTAAAGTCATTTTGAATGAAAACTTCTGGAAAATTAAAAATATTCAAAAAATATTTAATGAAATCTAAAAACCTAAGGATTGTTGCAAGATTAGATATTAAAAATGAAAACGTAGTCAAAGGTATTCAATTAGAGGGACAAAGAATTGTTGGTAATCCAAAAAAATTATCAGAAAGATATTATAAAGAGGGTATTGATGAAATATTTTTTATAGACTCTGTGGCTACTTTGTATGGTAGGAGATATCTATTTAAAATTATAGAAAACGTATGCAAAAATATATTTGTTCCTATCTGTATGGGTGGTGGATTAAAAAATTTGAGTGATGTCGAAGAAGCTTTCAAAGCTGGTGCCGATAAAGTTTTTATAAATTCAGGTGCTTACAAAAACCCAAATCTTATAAAGAAATTAATTAGAATTTATGGGTCACAATGTATAGTAGGGTCTGTTGAAGCAAAAAGAGTTAATGATAACTGGATAGCTTTTATAAATAACGGGCGAGAACAAACTAACTTTAAAGCTGAAGAATGGGCAAAAAAACTTGAGTCAGATGGTGTAGGTGAATTGTTCTTAACTTCAGTGGATAGAGATGGAACCAAAAAAGGCTTTGACCTGGAATTAATAAATAAAATCAGAAAATCTATTAATATACCATTAGTGATTTCTGGTGGCGCAAATAACATTAAACATATAGAAGATGCATATAATCTGAATGTTAATGGGATAGCTCTTGGTTCTTCAATCCATTATGAAAATTTAAATATAAAAGACATCAAACGAAAGTTGAAAATTACATGATCTGCATTTTAAATGTTGGTTCTGGAAATTTAAAAAGTGTTAAAAATGCTTTAGATTTTCTTAGAATTAAAAATATAATTAGTAATGATAAAAAAATTATAAATTCATCAAAATATTTAATAATACCGGGAGATGGAGCTTTTGGTCACGCAATGAATTATATAAAAAGAAAAAAATTAGACATCGAAATAGATAAATTTATTAAAAATGGTAAACCAGTTTTAGGAATTTGTTTGGGTTTTCAAATTTTAATGAAATCAAGCAACGAATTTTCTTTAAATGATGGATTGTCTATTTTTAATCACAAAGTTTTGAATTTAGATTTTAAATCGAGGACACATATAGGTTTTAATAAAATTTATTGTAAAAAAAAAATGAAACTTTTAAAAAATATAAAAAATAAAACTTTTTATTTCCTTCATTCGTACGGTGTAAAAAGTCTTAAATTGCCAAATTATTTTAATATAGGTTTAACAAAATATGAAAATAAAAATTTTATAAGTATTATTGAATATAAAAATATATACGCGACTCAATTTCATCCAGAAAAAAGTGGTGAGCAAGGATTAAAATTATTAAAAAATTTTGTTGAATATTGTAAATAAAGAAAGCACTAATAAATTATTTAATCAAGTTTAAATTTTTATCTTTTAATTCATAAATCTTATCACAAAACTGTAATAATTCTTTATTATGGCTGATGATTACGACAGTTGAGTTTAGCTTGCTTATTGTACTCATTATTTCATTTTCAGAAATTTCATCTAATGCACTCGTAGGTTCATCAAAAATTATTAAATCAGCATTTTTATAAAAACATCTCGCAATTGCTATTCTTTGAGCTTGACCGCCTGAAACTTTAGCACCATTTTCACCAATACTTGTTTCAAAACCTTCGCTTAATTTTTCAATAAATTCTAACGAATTAGATTTTTTTGCTGCATCAACAACCTGTCTATCGTTCACCTTATTTTCATTAAAACCAAAAGCAATATTTTTTTTAATTGAGTCATCAATTAAATATATTTTTTGAGGCACGTACCCAACTTTATTAATCCAAGAGCTCCTAGTTATATTATTCAGTTCTTTATTATCTATAAAAATACATCCATTTGTTGGATTAAATAAACCAATTAATAAATCTACAAAAGTTGTCTTACCAGAACCTGATTTTCCATAGATGCCAATTTTTTCAAATTTTTTAATTTTCAAATTTACTGAATTGAGTACATCACTATTAGAATTTGGATATCTAAAAGACATATTAGAAAATTTTATTTCTTTATTAAAATCTAGATATTGATTGCCTATTTTCTGTTTTGTTTCTAGTATTTCTGTTTGTTTCAACTCTCTGGAAATTACATCAATACTTGGCTTGTTAAATCTTATATTTTGAATTGCTACTATAAATTTAGTTATTGATGGCAAAATTTTAAATGCTGCTAAAGCAAATAAACTTATTGAACTAATTACTTCGAGGTTTAAATTTTTACTATAATTAAAGTAAATTATTATGGAAGATCCAAAAAATATAATTAATAACTCAAGGCCTAACTTGGGAATACTATTAAAAAGAGATAATAAAAAATTTGATCTGGCTATTTTTTTTAATTTTTCAAAATAAGTTTTAATAAAAAATTTTTCTACTTGAAAAATTTTAGTATTTTTAATTCCTTGAAGAGACTCAATTAATGCTTTTAAGGACGAATTACTATTATCTTGTCTAATATGACCTAGTCTTAAAAGGTAATTTTTAGTAAAAAGAATATATAAAGATGATATTAAAACCAGAACTAAAATAGCACTTATTAGTACAAATGGATTTACAACAAAAAGTAAATATAAAATACCAAATATAATTATAATCTCTGTAAAAATTACTAACATTGATGTTATTACCCCAATTACGAATTGCGCAACTTCAGTGTCTGTATTTCTCATAAGCTTGGTGGCTCCTTGGTCAACGTGATAAATATAATCTTTATTAAGATATTTTTTAAGTAATTGAGATGAAAGATTGGCTCTTAAATAATTAATAAAACTATATTGATAAAAATATAAAAAAATAAAAAAGACAAATTTTATAAAGAAAATTATTAATATAAAATAAATTATGTGCTCTATGTTAGGACTTAGGTTAAAAAAAAATAAAATTTTATTAAGTCCGCTTATTAAAATATTATCATTTACGCTTGTAATATCTAAAAGATTATTTATTAAATTATAAAGAGAGCTTAATGAAAAAATCTCTAGTATAGTTGCAATAGTTGCAAAAAAGATAATTATACAAAATTTAATTTTTGAACTTTTATCCAATATTTGAAACGATGATAAAAATGTTTTTAACAAATTATTTTAACTAAGATTATTTCCAATATCTTAATTCCTTTATTTTCTTTTTTTCTTCAAGTGTAATTTTTTTTATTCCATCTCCTAAAATTGATGGTATTTTTTTTACAGTTCTTACCAAATTTCTTAATCCATCTGGAGATAATGAAGCAGATTGGTCTGTTCCCCACATGGTTCTATCTAAAGTAACATGTCTTTCTACTACTTTTGCACCAAGATAACATGCTCCTATTGTTGGTGACAATGTTGGCTCATGACCTGAGTATCCAACGTCACACCTATATTTTTTTTTAAATTTTTCTAACAATTTTAAATTTAAATCTTTTTCTGGAGACGGGTAACTTGAGACAGAATGCATGAGTACAAAATCACATTTATTTTTTTTAAAAATTTCAACAGCTGTATCTATTTCTTTAATTGTTGACATTCCAGTAGAAATAAATGTCCTCTTTCTTTCTTTTGAAACAACCTCAAGTAATCTAATATTTGTTAACATTGCTGAAGCTATCTTATTAAATTTAAATTTATACCTTCTTAAAAATTTTTGACTTTCAAGGTCCCATGCGCTGGCAAACCAGTCAATTTTAATTTTTTTTGCATATTTATTTATTACATCATACTCTTTTTTTCCGAATTCAATTTTTTTTTTATATTGTAAATACGTAATTCTTCCCCATGGAGTTTCTCTCAAAATATTCTTTTTATCATCAGGTGTTGTTATTTCTGGATTTCTTTTTTGAAATTTTACTAGATCGCAGCCAGAAGCTTTAGCTAATGACATAAGTTTTTTTGCTAAATTTAAACTTCCATTATGGTTTATACCAATTTCAGCTATGACAATTATATTATTTTTCATAAACTTTTGCTGGAATACTTTTTAGCTTCTTAACTTTAGAAATTGTCAATGACCCCTTACCAAATATTTTAGGATATTTTTTTTTTGTTACTTTATGTTTAATTTTACTATTCATCATACAAACTGTAAATCCAAGTCTATTTTTTTTTGTAAAATTTTTGTCTGAACCATGAAGTGTATAATTAGAAAAAATTATTGCCTCACCTGGATTTAATTCTAAATACTTAATATTTTTTTTTTTTAAATACTTTAATTTCAATTTCTTGTCTAGAAGGTTGTTTCCATTTCCAATTATTCCAAATTTATGAGAACCTTCTACAACTTTCAAACATCCATTTTTTTTTGTAGAACCATTTAAAGAGAGCCAAACTGTAAATTTTGGTTTACCTGTCATAGGCCAATTTAAACTCACATCTTGATGAAAAGGTAAAATTGATGATTTAATAAAAGACTTATTTAAAATCATTGCTCGCATGGATGAAACGTTCTGACCAATTAGTTTTTTTGAAATTGATTTAAATAAATTACATTTAATTAAATCAAGAAAAAGTGGATCATACTCTAAATCCTTTATTTTTTTATACCTGTTTGAAGGTCCCGAAAATACTTCATTTTTTGTATCCTGGTGTTTAATCTTAAAATAATTTCCAGTAGGATCATCTAGTTTAAAAAACATATTTTTATATCTAACTCGACCCATCATTAAATCTTCAGTTCTTTTTTTTAATTTTGAAACTAATTTTGATGAGATTACTTTACCAAGGCGAGCGTAACCTTTGTTATTAAAAGATTTTACAATATCTGAAATATGATTATCAGTAAATTTTATATAATGTTGCTTATTCATTTTATATATAATAATTTTTACAAACTATGCATTTTGAAGGCTATTTCAATATAAAAAAAAATAATCAGGAAACATTTAATAAAAAACTAAGTTGGTTTCTAGATATTAAATCAATAAATTATAAAAAAATTAATAAAATTACAGAAATTAAATTTGCAAATATTTTAATAAAAAACTTTAATCAAATTAATAATAAACAGCAGAAAAAAAAAACTGTAATAAAATCAAAAAAAATTAATTTTTCAAAAATTAATTTTAAAAAAATAAACAAAAAACAACTAATAAAAATTATTAATACAGCTAAAAAGTTAAAGCTGAACAATTATTTTAAACATTTTGTATTTCAAGGAAGCACCGCATCGCAAGATGGTATTAAGGGTTGGAGTGATATTGATATATTCGCTGTTACGCATGATACAATTTTTAAAGATAAAAATAAATTAATTGAATTAAGAAAAAAATTAAAAAAATTTTATAAAGAGGTTATAAATTTTTGTAAATTTCAACACCATGGTATAATTGTTTATACCGAAAAAGATTTGAAAAATTATTTAAATGGTTATTTACCAACCCAGGCACTTATAAAAAATTTTAGCATTTTCAAAAATGATAAAATAACTTTTTTTAAAACTAAAACAAAAAAAATAAACTTATCTCAAAAAATAATCATTAATAGAATTAATTTTTTAAAAAAAAACTCTCAAAATCGGAGAATTTAATCACCATCTCAGAACTAATAAAATACCAAAAATACCATTCAAAAAGGATCAACCATTTATGTTTGAATTATTTTATCAAATATCTACTACATTAAATATTCCAATTCTTTATCTTGATGCCATAGGTCAAAGCTCACATAAAAAACACTCTTTCAGGAAATTCTATAAATTAATAAAAAATAAAAATGTAGAAAATTTTTTAAAAAAACACGAGAAAATAAGAAAAAATTGGCGAAAGTATAATCAAAAAAATTACATAATTAATAAAAATTTAATAAAGATTTTAGGTGATTTTTATATGGAAGATACTTTAAATATTTATAAAATTTTACTAAAGAAATTAAAGGTACCAAGAAAGTCTATATAAACCATTTTTAAAATTTCTTTTTAATAAATCTATATAAGCAATATTAAGGAAATTTAATTTTTTTAATAAATAATTTTGTAAATCATTGTCAAAATCATAAAGTTTTTTATTTGATTTAAAATCAGATCTTATTTTCTTAGATAACACTGAAGTTTGTGAAGCATAAAAATTGTACAATTGTCCTAAAAAAAAAGGAACATCATTTATTTTATTCATATTATATTTAAAATTAATTCTTTTAGTAAATTTAAATTCAAAATTTGTTTCATTTTTTTTTAAGAAAATATTGTCTATAATATTTATTGTTTCTTTATGAAAATAATTATCATAGACTACTAATTTCTTAATATAATTAGAAATTTCTTTTTTATTTTTTTTTTTTAAAAATTTTTTTCTTATATCAAAATATTTGTTAAATAAATTTATTTTATTTATTCTAAAATTATAAATCTTTGAAAGATTATAGAAATTTTCATACGAAAAAAGAATTGATTTTATATCCCTTAAATTTTCATCAGTAATTTTTTTCTTAATCTTCTTAAATAAAAGTCTTCTTTCATAATATCTTTCAACAAAAGATGTAAGTAATCTATATTTTTTGTATTTTTTATTTATTTCATAATTTATTTTTCTTTTTTTTTTAATAGAAAAAACCATAAGATTCTCAAATAAGAATATATCTGCTTTTTTACGCTCAGGTATATAAATTATACTTCCTCCAAACAATAGGCTATTAATCAAATTTGAGAAAATAATCTTATTTGGCAAATATTTGTAAACAATAATTAAATCAATATCCGATATTTGATCTTTGAAGCTACCATACATCCAAATATCATTAATATTATTTTTATTATTCTGATAAACTTCATTAAGTTCAGATATTATTTTTTTTTTTAAATTCAAATTTATTTATTTCTTAAATCTATTATTGTTTTCTTCACACATGATATCATTCTATTGAAATCTTTATCAGACATCCAAATATGAAAGGGGAAGGAGACCATATTATCATAAAATTGATCTGTATTGGGGCAATTATTTTTTGATAATCTCATTTTTTTAAATAAATTATATCTATATAACGGATAATATTGTATCACACATTTAATTTTATACTTTTCAAATAAAATTTTTATAAATTCATCCCTAGTAAATTTCTTGCTCACCAGCATGGCAGATAATAAATGATACACGTGCCTTTTTTTTTTATAATCTTGATTGAAGACTAATTCTGGAAATTCTCTCAATCCTTTAAAAAAAATCCTAGCTCTATTTATTCTTATATTGTTAAGTTTATTTAATCTTTTTAAAAGTAAATAACCTGCAGCTGCTTGAACTTCTGTAAGAGTAAATTTATAGGGCCATTGATTTTTAATATCTATATCTAAATTAGTCATTGCAGGCTTCCAATATAATTTAGATTTATTTTTAAATGAACAATGCCCATTGTGTCTGAGTCCTGGAACCTTCGATGCTAAAAAATCATTTTTTACATGTAAAGCTCCACCTTCCCCCAAAGTTGTAATATTTTTTTGTGCATGAAATGAAAAGCAAGAAAAATCACCCATAGACCCAACTTTTTTTCCTCTTATTTCAGCTCCTATCGCTTGAGCGCAATCCTCAACAATTAATATTTTTTTTTTTAATTTTCTTTTTAATTTTTCAACGTCAAATGCGTATCCATATAAGTGAACAACTACTATAACTTTTGTTTTTTTGGTAATTTTATTTAAAATATCATCCAATGATGCCACTCTTGTGGCAATGTCAATATCTGACCAAATTATTTTAGCTCCTCTTCTCGCAAAAGGAATTGCTGATGCACAATATGTGTGTGCGGGAATAATAACCTCATCATTTTTTTTTAAATTACACAAAATTGAGGCTATTTCTAGCGCAGCAGCACCTGAGCTAAGAGCAAATAAATTTTTACACTTCAAATAGTCTGCTAAAGATTTTTCAAAAAGTTTAAGATATTTGCCACCTGTGAGTGGATCAGCATATTTAATTACATCACTCAAAAATTTTACCTCCGATTTAAGGTATCTATGCGCTCTTCCTGACCAATTTATTCTACTCATTAATTATCTTTTTAATTATATTTAAATCTTCTACATCATTAATATCAAAAGATCTAATCTTAGGCATTTTATAAAAAGAATGGTTATTAATATTATACATCTTTTTTTGTTCGATTATTTTTTTTTTAACAATATATATAGCTCCATTTATAAAATGAGAATTCAAATCAAAATCTTGCCTGCGATAATATTTTTTGCTTTTTTGTAAATTAAAAAAAATCTTATTTTTTTTTTTTAAATTTATAGTTTCATAAGGATGTTCTAAGGACTCTGAGATACTAAATAATGAGTCAGTTTTTTCTTTCAGAAAAATTTCAATGGATTTATTAATATCTATAAATGTTCTAAGTGGTGATGTTGGTTGGAGCAATACAATCGCATCGTAATCATTTTTTTTTCTATACCATTTAGAAAAATTATTTAATGTCTCAGCAGAGGATGTATTGTCAAGTGAAACACTTTTGGGTCTAATGTAGTCAGTATTAATTTTATATTTTTTTGCAATTTCTTTTATTTTGTCAGAATCTGTTAAAATAAATGTTTTTCTTTTTAAAATAGACTTATTAATTTGCCTAAAAGTATATTCAATTAGAGATAATTTATTTATTTTAATTAAATTTTTATTTTTTATAGTTTTTGAATTTTTTCTAGCTGTAACAACACAAATTATATTCATTGAAATTAAAACCCTAGGAATTATATATACTTATATTAGTGTCCATGAAACAAAATATTGTTATAAATAAGTTTAATCAAGACGGTTTTGTCATAATTAAAAAAGTTATTGAAAAAGCTAAAATTAAAAAAATATTAGCTGAACTACCTTCTATTGAAAAAAAGGCATCAAAACTAAAAAGGAAATATTCTCACAAGACGAAAGGTGGAAAAACCAATACACTTCATAATATTAATGAATTTATAAAATCAGGTGAAGTTATTAAACTTTCAAAAAATAAAAAGATTATCAATCTAGCAAAACTAATTCTTAAAGATAAACCAATATTAAGAAATATAGAATTTTTCTTAAAACCTCAGAAAAATAAAATGATTACCCCATTCCACCAAGACAATTACTTTTGGAATGTAATTGATGCCAATGCAATAAATATCTGGATAGCATGTTCAGAAGCATCAAAAAAAAATGGAGGAATATGCTATTTAAATGGTTCTCAAAAACTAGGTACAATTAAGCATGAAAGTTCATTTATAAAAGGCACGTCACAAAAAATTCCTGATGATGTAATAAATAAATTAAATTTTAAAAAAAAATATCCTGATATTAAAATGGGAGATATAATAATTCATAATTGTGAAATTATTCATGGTAGTAAAGAAAATAAATCTAAAAAAGATAGAATTGGTCTCGTGTTTAGCTTTAAAGGGGCTAAATCAAAATATGATATTTCGAAAATAAAAAAATATCAAAATGAATTAAAACAAAGTTTTAAAAAAATTTATTGAAAACTTAATGTTCAATCATCTAATTCTGGATGTAAAAAAATTTTTCTCAGTTTCAATCATTTTATATAAAAATTTAAAGTGTTTAGATTGATTCAGATTTTGAAACCCTTTTTTAATCCATGAATAGTGCTGTGGATTAAAGTCTGTTTTAAATAATCTAACATGTTGATTAAAATAATAAAATACAATGTTTTCTTTTTTTTTAAACTTAAACACTTTGTTATTATTTAAAATTTTTTTTATATTTCCAAAATATTTTTTTTGGTTTATTGGATTTACATTTAAATCAAAATAAAAATATTTATCTCTTCCTGCACTAATTGCAGGTTTACCCAAAATTAATGCCTCATTAATAGTTGTACTTGCAATTGAGATTAAAAGCTTACAATTTTTAATTAAATCATAAAAATTGTAACTGCTATCAATTTTAATAATATTTTCACCTTTTAACTTTAAAAGATATTTTTCAAGTGATGAACTTTGATTAAAATATTTTTTTTTATGAGGATGTTCCTTTACTATAATTTTCATATTAGGGAAATTTTTATTAATATAAGACAAAGTTTTTTTTAAATATTCAATATAATCTTTAAATAAATAATTACTTCCTAAAGAATTTGCATCCCATCCTGAATTAGTTGTAATCATTACATAATTTTTAATATTTAACTTTTTAGATAAGTTTGAATTTTTTTGAAATTTAAATTTGTCTTTATTAAGTCTTCTTAAATTTATTTCTTTTAGAACTTTTCTTTCAATTGATCTAAAAATATTTTTTTTAAAATAATTATCTTTATTTAATTCATCATACGACGCACGACTATCTTGTAACTTTCCAGCTATACCATTTTTGCAATACCAAATAGCATAATCGTTACCATAAGGGCAAGAGTCAAAAGTATAATAATTTTTTTTATAAGTTTTTAATAATTTTGTTATAATATAACTTGAATTTAAAAAACCCCCTGAGTTTAAAAAGAGTATTTTTGTTTTCTTGTTTGTTTTAATTAAATCAATTAAATTTTTGTAAACATTAATTAGATCATTTTTCTTTCTTTCTTCTGTATTTTTTTTTAATCTTGATGGCCTCACATCTTTTTGATATCTCATCAAATTAAATTTAATGCATTCATTGATAATTTTTTTATCTATTTTTTGGTTTGAGATATTTTTTTTGGAAATTGTTATAAGACCAATATCAAATCTCACATTTATATATTTTAAAATATATTGAGTTAGGTAATTTATAATGTAAGATCTTACAGGATTGTATAGATTAAAAGTATCAACTAACATAAATACTTTATACCCTTTTTTTTTTAATAATATTGATAAGTATATATTGAATATTGGCAATGGTGATGAAAGCCAATCACTTATGTAAATGAATAACTTTTTGTTTTTTGTTATTTTGGAAGAAGGATCTATTTTTCCCAATGCATATCTACAACTCAAAACCATTTTAAGATAGTTTTTGATAACTAATATTTCGGAAAATAAATGATTAATCATTATCAACAATCATTATATAGAATAAAAATTTTTTTCAGTGCATAAATCAAGCCAATTGAGCTATTAGTACTGGTCAGCTGCACGCATTACTGCGCTTCCACATCCAGCCTATCAA
>MDSZ01243108.1_pt1 | contig 13651 bp, 16 predicted proteins | sample 811201 | NCBI WGS metagenome assembly MDSZ01 (sample SAMN05326647, study PRJNA326480) | marine metagenome | isolation source: seawater | place: Indian Ocean: North | collected 2010
CCTGTCTTGTGGTACACCAAAATCTGATGAATTAAGAAGTTTAAATGAAAGATTATATCCACAGTCTTCAAATAGTTTTTTAATATATGAAAGCGCCTTTTGATGCCTTGGGGCTAACATACCAGAAACATTCTCGGCTAAAAAGAATTTAGGTTGTTTATCGCGGATAATTCTTATAAAATCATAAAACAGTTTCCCTCTCTTATCTTCTATTCCTCGTAATGAACCGGCCTCACTCCACGATTGGCAGGGGGGACCACCAATTATACCATCGCAATCAGGAATGTCAGACGAATCAATATCAACAATACTTCTTCTGTCTAAAACTGTATTTGGGTGATTCTTTTCGTATGTTTTCCAAATAGATTTGTCATACTCATTGGCCCAAATAATATCAAAACCTGATTTTTTAAACCCTAAATCTAAACCACCTGAACCAGAAAAAAGAGATACAATTTTCATATATGCTTTTATCTTGCTGTGTGAGCATTTACTACCTTTCTAATAAAATGATCAATCTTAAAAGAATCAATCCACCTTGCAACAACAACCAAATTATGATCGGGAATAATAACAATAAAATTTCCTCCAAATCCAGCACCATAATAAATATTTTCAGATAAACCTTCCCATTTTCTATCTCCTTTATTTAACCACCACATGTAACCATATGATTCATTGTTTTCCGAAGGTTCTTGAACTAATTTAATCCACTCCGGACTTAATAGTAACTTGTCTTTCCATTTACCATTTCTTAGGAATAATAATCCAAATCTTGCGTGATCCAAGGAGTTTATAAATAGACCTCCCCCAAAATGACCACCCCCGCTAACAGAACTAACCATTTCCCCATTTAATAGTATTTTAGATTTTTCATAGCCATACCATCCCCAACTTGACGAAGCTCCAATTGGATCCATTAACTCTTTTTTTAAAATATGAGGCAGAGGTTCTTTCAATACATTCAACAGTGAAAATGAGAGCAAGTTAACCCTTACATCGTTATACTCATATGCCTCACCAGGCTTTGGGATTTCTTGCACTTTTAGCTCCCCAACAGTTAAATTTCTAGGTGGTCTATCAGCCCAATCAAAAGTTCCAAATAGATTTCCTTTCCATTGTGACGATTGATTTAGCAGGTGATGCCATGTAATTTCTTTGTTATGATCTGATGAAAACTTACCATCTTTTATATAGTCTTTTAGTTTTTCATCAAGATTAAATAATCCTTTTTGATAGGCCAATCCAGCAACTGTCGACAAATAACTTTTAGTAACGCTAAATGTCATGTCAACTCTACTTACATCACCCCACTTACCAATAATGTAACCATCTTTAATTATTAGTCCATTTGGACCTTTCCGAGGTTTTGTTGGACCCTTTATTTCAAATCCTGGTTCGTAACCGAATGACGAAATAATAGCATCTTTTAAATTTCTGTTTACCGAATTTTCATTTTCTACTGCAAATTGAATTGCCTTTTTGATTTTTTCATTTGAAAAACCTAATGACTCTGGCTCCCTTTGTTCCCAATCAAGACCAGGATAATATAATTCTTGACAGTTAACCGAAAAACTAAAAAGTAAAAAAACAATAAATTTTGTTTTGAGCATAACTTATTTTAATTCGATTTATATTTTTTATAGACTAACTTTCCATCCCACCAATCCATTGGCATGGGTTCAGCAATTTTTTCTCCTTTATTGTTAGTTGTATATCCTTTCCATTCTAACTCTTTGACTTCAAAAACTTTATCTTCTTGCAAGCATTTGTTTAAAATTTTAATAATTTTTTCCTCATCATAGCAAAACCCCCTAAATAGATATGCGCCGCAGCATAATAAACGAAAGTTTTCATCATCTGTATCCGGATACTTATCTTTGTAATCTTCATAAAGACGAAAAACTTTCGGACTTAAATAACCATGACTCCCAGGATCTAAATACACTTTAATTTCTGATTTGATTTAATTTAGAAACCAGTTCATCCTTATTCTTACTGTCATCACTAGACAACGGAAGTTGGCTTTGTATCAATAAATTTGGTCTTTCAAATTCATTTATTGATAAATTAAATAAAGCCTCTGAACCATCTTCAAAATGTATGTATTTATGTGTGGAGTTTCTTATAGCATATTCATTGTTTCCAAGTTCTGAGTAAATATAGTCTCTTGTATTGATAGATGAATTAGAATATAAAAGGTCAACAAAACTTTGACTGTCATGTACATCGCTGTTTTCAATTCCACATAGTTCAGCTACAGTTGAGTATAAATCTGTTGTATTAATCAAAGAATTATCTTCATCATTTAATCTGGTTACCTTATTGCCTGAAACAACCATTGGTACATTAATCCCGCCCTTGTACAAGGTCCCTTTAACCCTCCTTGGGTTGTATTGTTGGGTTACCTCATTAGGCGTTCCGTTATCTCCGATAAAAATAATTGTGGTCTCGTTTGCAACATCACTTCCAATGCTTTCAAGCAATCTTCCAATTTCGGTGTCCATTGCCTCTATCATTGAAAAATAATACGGTAGAGGATTTTGTTCAATACTCACATTATCATCGGGAAGTGCACCCTGGCTGTGTAAATTTATTGGAGCTAGGTGGAATGGTGTATGGGGAGCATTGTAAGAAAGACAAAGAAACCAGGGACTATTCTGACTACTAATCCAGTTAATAGCTTCGTCAGTAAAAACAGAAGTTATGTATTGATTCACATTTGAGTTTTGTCCGTTCTTTGATAAAGTCCAATTAAAATAATCTGGAACACCCCCACCTAAAATGCCTGCATAGTAATCAATACCCATATTATTTGGATGATTACGATCTGAGGGTTTTCCAGACAAATGCCATTTCCCAATAAATGCAGAGTTATAGTCCGTATTGTTTTTAAGATGTTTAAATATTGATATCTCAGATGTTGACAAGACATCATCAACTTTTAATACGGAAGTTCGATATCCATACTTACCACTCAAAATTGTCCCCCTCGTTGGCGTACATACAGGATTGGACCAAACATTATTAAACTTAATTCCACTGTTAATTAATTTTTGAAGTGTAGGCATGGTTGGTTTTTGATTGCCAATATTATATCCCACTGTTGCATCCAAACCTAAATCGTCTGCTATTATTAAAAGAACATTATTTTTTACTATGGTTTGATTATCTCCATTGTTGTTATTATCCGAATCTTCATCACTGCACCCTAATGATATAAGCAAAATAAAAAGAAGTAGGATTTTATTGCTGTAACGAATGGATTTGTATGACATTGTGATTAATTTTATCAGGACATTTTTTTACAATATATAAATTTGAATTTACAGTGTCATTAATTTGCCCGTAGTAATCTTCCTCAATTAATCCATTTACAAAACCAGGGATTGTATTGCTATGACCAACCACCAAAACTCTTTTCCCTTTTTGCTTTTTTAAAAAAGATTCATAGTTGATACCTGAAGCAGAATAAATTATGGGTTTGATTCCTTTGGCTATAGAAATCGGAAGAATTGTTTCTATTGTTCTATTATAATTTGTAGAATATATCGCATCAATTTTTTTGTTTTCAAAATATAAGTTCCACAATAACGATCTTTTTCCCCCATCTTGGTTTAAATGCGGATTTTTATTTAATGAATCAGATCTGTCTTTCTCAGCGTGCCGAATTAAATAAACCTCAGTACATTCATTGGCTTGATAAGTACAAGCTAAAAAAAGCATTGATAAGATTATTGTATATCTCAAAACCTATTCTTCGAATCCCTCTTCCCAGTTACCATAAATTAGATTGGGAAATAATATAAATTTTTCTCCAAAATCGTCTTTATGTTTTATCGTAGCATCCCATCTTCCTTGATTATCTTTTCCAAAAAAGTCTTGGTGAAAATCACCAAGATTGTCCCCAAGAAGCATTATGACTTCATAATCATCTAATTCATTCCTTCTTGGTTCTTTGTCTCTAGAATCAGATCTCAATAACATTTTAGTTGAGTCATTAAAAGGGAAACCTAATGCTATTAAATTTTCTTTTGTCGGTTGATAGTTTTCCATCAACCTGTTTGATAAATAAATTATCTCAACATTTCTTTTTGACGCATATTTAAAAAATTCAATTGATCCCGGTACTGCTGTAGCAATTTTTTTATTTACCCAAATTGACCACAGTTCTTGACTATAAGTTAAATCCTTTTCAAGCAGCATCTCATTAAATGGAGTATTGTTTAAAACAGTTTCATCTAAATCTGCGACAATTGCAATTGGTTTTCCATACTCCATTACAAGTCCTTTGTCAAGTTTTTCTTTTGCAATGTTGTAGGCTTGAATACACAGGGCCTTATATTCTGCTGATTGACTATGCCAATAAAGCGAATGCTCCTTTTTTGAAATTTTAGAGACACAACTAAAAGTTAAAAAACTTAAAAAAATTAGAATTATACGCATTTACTAAAATTATGAAAATATAAATTTAAATCAGCAAATACCTATATTTAAACTGTGATAAAATTAATTAATAAATACTCTTTTGTCTTCGGTTTGATTTTTTGGTACTGGGTTTATATTTTTATCAAGAATTTAAATCCTTTTTAGCAGCTGTTATTTTTTTCTCGTTGGCTATAGGCTTTTTTTATCGCGCATAATTTTTTAGTGAGGCATAATATTTGAATTTATTTATAAAAGCAATTATATGAATTCAAAAACATTATTCTCTACTTTATTAATAACATCCTTTATGTTATCATTTTCACAGTCATATGAATCCCATAAATACGAAACTCTTTTTTCTGACGATAACTTTGAGGTAAGAAATTATGAACCTGTCTTAAAAGCAAAAACTTATTCTGAAAAAGGCTCTAATGATAATTTTGGTAAACTTTTTAGATATATATCAGGCTACAATGAGAAGAATCAAAAAATATCTATGACTACTCCTGTTTACATGAAAGAGGAAAATGAAAAATCAATGATGGAATTTGTATTACCATCAAAATTCAGTCTTGAAAATGTATCGCAACCACTTTCAGGTCAGGTTGAAATTTATGAAGATCGCGGGGGTCTTTATGCGTCAGTTCGATACTCAGGATATTCTAACAGTTCCAAGAGAAATAAGCACAGAAAACTATTAATTGAAAAATTAAAGGAACTTGATATTAATCCTTTAGGAGATTTTCTCTATCTTTCATATGATAGCCCATACAAGTTTTATAATCGCAGAAATGAGGTTGTCGTTGCTATAAAAGATTTTGAAAAGGATAATTAGAAATATCATTGTATTATTTTTTGTAAGCTGTTCATTCTATTCATATTCTCAGGAAAAAGAACTTTTCGATTTGATAGTTGTTGACGACAATGCAACACCCCCATTACTTCCTGAAAGAATGATTTTTACTCAAAGAATGTTGTGGGGAGAAAAGGGATTAATGAGAAAAACGGGCATTTCTCCCTTGACAATAGAGAATAGAGAAAAAGAATTGAGGCTAAGGAGATCGTTTTTAAAAACCCATCAGATTCTGGGTTATACTACCCTGGCAACTATGATTGCCCAAGGAATTATCGGGGGAAAACTATATAATGGTCAAAACGACCTATACGAAACACATAAAACAATGGGAAAAATCGTCAATGCAGGATATTTTACGGGTGCTGCATTATCTCTGTTTTCACCACCACCACTCACCAATAAAAAAACTAAAGGTTTCAGTTCAATAAAAGCCCACAAAATATTGGCCAACATTCATTTTAGCGCTATGGTGATCACAAATGTTGTTGCTGATGATAATCGAAAAGCACACAAGGCCGCTGCGTATACTGCATTTGCAAGTTATGCCACAGCAGTCATCGTTTTTAAGTTCTGATGGTCAAAATTTTAAACATATCATTTATTTTAGTTTTGAGCATACTTAATTTAACTGCCCAAGAAACAATCATGTTAAAAACTGAACAGTCATATATTAAATATGATGCAAAACATGTCCTACATGCTTGGGAAGGAGTAAACAAAAATATAAAAGGAGTGATTGTAAAAAATGAAGAAATTGAAAAAATTGCTATTGCAGCACAGGTTGTTGATTTTGACAGTGGAAATGCTGGAAGAGACGCACATTCCTTGGAAGTACTAGAGGCTTTGAAATTTCCAAGTATTAGATTTTATTCTGAGAAAATAAAAACACAAGGAGATGTGTTGATATTTGACGGTGAGGTTGAATTTCATGGTCAAAAAAAATCAATTTTAGTATACTCAACAATTAAGGATGAAGATGACTCAATAATTATTAGTGGCAAATTTAGATTGATACCTAGTGAATTTTTGATTGAACTGCCATCATTTATGCTTGTGAAAATGGAAGACTTTCTAAACATTCAATTTGAATTAAAGTTCTAAAGTTTATTTACTAGACACTAAAAATTTAAAACCTAAAACTGCCAATATTGATCCAATTAAAGGGAATACTATATAGTACCACGTAAAATAGTGAGACACACCTTCACTAGTAATCAAATCGATAATTGATGGACCTAGTGATACAGCTGGATTAAAAACTGCCCCTGAAATTGGACCTACTGAAAAAATACCAGTCATTACCGTTAACCCGATTGCTAAACCATAGAACGAATTCCCTTTTAGGTTTGGATGTGTAGCAACATTCAGAATTACGAATACTAGTAAGAATGTGAAGATTATCTCAGAAAAAAATATTGGATAAACGGAATCACCTAAAACAGGTTGTACTTGCATACTTGTATTCATCAAATAAATCGAAAGCGCAGCCAATGTTGAGCCCACAATTTGTGAAATAACATATTTGACTGAATCAAATGCAGAAATTTCTTTTTGAAGAAACAAGGCTAGTGTTACAGCTGGATTATAGTGCGCACCAGAAATGTGGGCACCAGTATAGACCAAAACCATGAGCCCAAACCCAACAGCAATTGGATTACCTGATGATAATCCGATAATTAAAACAAGGAAATAGGTTCCAAAAAACTCAATAAATAATTTTTTCATCTAAAATTAAAGTTATTAAAAGGATGTAATTATTGAAAATGATAAACCTTTAAATTCAGGTACGTACCTGCAAACACCCCCATAGCACATTAATCCACCCCTTTGTTTTCCGTACGACACCATCAACTTACTTGCATTTTTTGAATAGGACACTCCAATGTTAGAGTAGGTGGGATTACTTTCTATTTCATTCTCATAATTTATTATACTATTAAAGTACGCTGAAAAATTATAGTTGAAATTATATTCTATTCCATACCCAAACCAATTCTTTTTGTCATCTTCAGTAAAAAGGTGTTGAATTTCAAACCTTGTAGATTTTTCACCACTTAGTTTAAGCGTATTATCAAACACTAAAATTTTAGAATTGATTTCACCAACCTTTTCCTCTACAAACCTCTTGTTATAATATCTATTTACAAAAAGAATTATATTGCTAAAACTGTTTGTCCATTTTTTTCTAATCTCTAAACTTTGTTCAGAAAAATACTTTTCTCCAAAACCTAGTAAATCTAAATCATAGTCCTCATTGTCATAGTCATAATTGCCTTTAAGGTTGTTCCATTTTGAAATATTTAAACTAATTTTTGTTCCATATTTTCCGCCTATAAAAGTCTCCTTTTTAATATTATAGTAGGCATCAAGTTGAAAACCAATTTCACCGGCTTTCATGAGGCTTGGATCTTGAAAAGATATATTGGGTTGTGATTGATACACATTAATATTGGTCAACAAATAGTCGTGTTGTTTCGTTAGAGCAGGTAGGTAATTTAGGGTTGTTTCAAAATATGGACTTCCAAATTCAACTCTTTCGCTATAAAAACCCATGTTTTCAAGCCTTCTGAATGTAAAATCTAATCCAAGACCATCTTTTATTAAACCAATATTTATTAAATGAGCATTTCCGTTTTTCACAAAGGTTTCGGAGACAGTATTAAACTTAACAACACCATCCTTAGTTTTATAAGCATATTCATAATTCATGTAAAAGTTATTGGAATTGTAATCAATCCTTCCAGAAAATGAATTTGTTAAATCCTCAAAGGGATAACTAATGTAATGGGGCGCTTCAAGTCTTCCTAAATAACTTAGACCGAGAATTAAGTTTCTAAAAGAGTTTTTATCATCATATGCAACAAATTCTGAATCAAAACCAAAAACTTTCCCTTCAGAAATGGTATTTGCTTTCTTTTGATAACCCCCAAGTAATACGAAACTTAGATTACCTTTATTGTAAGACGATCTTATCCCCCACAATGAATTATTAATGCCCAATTGCCTGTCTTCCCATGTTCTTAAAAGTATTCCGCTACCAAATTGCTCGTACAGGGTGCCTAATGTAAAATTGAAATTCGTTGTATTAAAATCAATACTGAATGTCGAAATAAAAGTATCTTCTAGTAGATCGGAATAATTTTGCAATTGTTTTGGAATGTAGGATTCTGTTTGTAAGTCAAAAACCCATTTATTGTTAAGATTATACTTTAGGTTTAGATAACTGTTTGATGCAAATTTTTTATTATAGTCAGTAGATTCACTATCCTCGTAGTAAACTCCATTTGACTCAAAAGATCCATAAAAAAAATTGTTTGACTGTGAAAACCCTTTGTATATAAATAGGAGAAAAAAAAGAAATAATACTAATCTATTCAATGTCATACTCCTTCAACTTATCTAAAAGCCCTAGCTCTTCACCAGGCGCATAACCAACTCTTCTGTGAAGAATCTGATTTTGTTTTGTAATTATTGTATGCGGAAGTCCAGATATGTTAAGCGCTCTTTTCAAATCATGGTTTTCATCAAGTAAAACATCAAACTTCCAGCTTTTTCCATTAACTAAAGGTCTAACCCTTCTTTTTGTTCTTGAATCGTCAGTTGAGATTGCATAAACCTTGAACTTCAATTCCTTACTAAGTTCATCGTATACTTCATTGAGCGCATCCAGTTCGTTAATACATGGCACACACCAAGTTGCCCAAAAAGAAAGAATGTAAAAATTATCTTCATTTAATTCTTTATTCATGGTTGTATAAGTTCCTTTGAATGTTTCTAGTGGAATGTTGGGTACAAGTTTTTGCGCATTAAATTCTGTCAAATAAAAAGCTAAAATCAGTGTAAAAACTAGTTTTTTAAACATTTTTTAAATTTAAGACTAATTTATTAATTTAGTATGCTATGAAAAAAATTATGCATAAAAGTTCATTGCTATTCCTGTTATTAATTTTATCATGTAGCGGTAGCGGCGATGATGAGGGTCAAACTAACGAATATATAGAGCTATTTATCTCAAGTACTACAGGTTTTGTTGGAGAAACTATAATATTCTCTGTGTTTGATGGAGAGGGAAATAATGTGTCAACATCTGCAGATTTTTATGTTAATGAAGTTAAAATACCCTCAAATACACACACATTTAATAATACAGGTACATATAGTGTTTACGCAAAGTTTGGTCAATTGACATCTGAAACAAAAACAGTTGAAATTATGGCCACCCCGATTACATTCAAGCAAAACGTAGTTGTTGAAGATTTTACAGGGACTTGGTGCGGCTGGTGTCCTAGAGTTTCTGAAGCTGTTAGGTTGTTAAAGCAAGAAACATCAGACGCCATTGTTATAGCAATACATAATGGTGATGCAATGCAATTTTCTCAAGAGGGTACAATAAGAGCAGCTTTTAACGTCACTGGATTCCCAACAGCACTAATTAATAGACAAGAAAGATGGGCTTCACCCCAACCTTCGAATGTATCGCAGGTTACTGGAAAAATGAGTGGAAAATCTTATGCATCAGTTGCTATGGAATCATCAGTTAGCGGTGATAATTTAAATCTAAAGGTCAAAGTTAGAATGGGATATGGATACAAAACAATGAAGTTAGCAGTTTACATGCTTGAAGATGGACTTGTATATGATCAAAGAAATTTCACATCCTACTATGGCGGTGCAGATCCTATCAGAGATTTTGTGCATGATGATGTTTTAAGACGATCATTAACTAATGTTTTTGGGGATGATCTCCCATCCGATCAAGTTGGTCACGACAAAATATATACTAGAGATTTTGTTTATGCTATTCCACCCAATTATGATAAATCAAAGGTTAAGTTAGTTGCCTTTGTTACTACAGGATCTGAAAGAACTATTGTTAATGTAAGGCAGTCCAAGTTAGGCGAAACTCAAGATTTCCAACCTTTGGATGAATGAAAAAACGTATTGATCTTCATGGGAAATCCCACGAAGAAGCGTTGATAATTGTTGAAGAGTACCTTCTGTTAAATTCCTTTGATAATACCTTAGATTTAGAACTAATTACAGGAAATTCAACAGTCCTCCAAAACAAAATAATCGATAATATTTTAAAAAAACATGAGTTTAGTCACTATATTCCAAATCACAATCGAGGCGTTATGTACATTACTAATTCTAAAATAAATTAAAAGCCATGAAAAAAATTATCACAATTATATTTATCCTAACATGTTTTATAACATTTTCTCAGACCACTAAAGAGTTTGTAGAGAACGTGGTGAATGAGGTAGAATACAACTCAAAATTAGAGATTTTGGCTCACGAATTATTTGATGTAATTGGTCCAAGATTAGTTGGAACACCACAAATGAAACAAGCTCACGACTGGGCTATTGATAAATACGAATCGTGGGGAATAGAAGCTTACAATCATGAGTGGGGAAAGTGGAGAGGATGGGAGAGAGGTATCACCCATGTTGATTTAATCGAACCAAGATTACGAACTTTAGTAGGAAGACAGTTGGCTTGGAGTCCTTCCACAGGAAAGAAAGGTATTGAAGCAGAGGTGACTAGAATTCCTATCATAGAGAATAAAGATCAATTCAATGAATGGTTAGAAACTGTTGAAGGAAAATTTGTTCTAGTCAGTCAAAAAGAAATAACTGGAAGAACAGACTCACAATGGGAAGAATATGCAACAGAGGAATCTTTTGAAAAAATGAAAAAAACAAGAGATGAATTAACGGATCAGTGGTACAATAGTCTAAGAAACACCGGATATGGATATCGTGACATAAATAGTGCTATAGAGAACGCGGGTGCTGTAGGATTAATATCTAGTAGATGGTCCAAAGCATTTGGTGCAAATAAGGTTTTTAGTGCAGGTACAGAAAAAATTCCTAATGTTGATTTAAACCTAGAAGACTACACTATGCTATACAGGCTTGTTGAAAACAATCAAAAACCAATTCTTAAAGTAGTTGCTACATCCAAAGAGCACGGAGATGTTCCAACGTTTAATACGATTGGAATGATTAAAGGAGTAGAAAAGCCTGATGAATATGTAATACTTTCAGCACATTTTGATTCATGGGATGGTGGGCAAGGAACAACTGACAATGGGACTGGCTCAATCGTTATGCTTGAGGCGATGAGAATATTAAAAAAACTATACCCAAATCCTAAAAGGACCATAATGGTGGGGCATTGGGGTTCTGAAGAACAAGGACTAAACGGCTCACGTGCTTTTGTTGAAGATTATCCTGAAATAGTAGATAATATTCAAGCATTGTTTAATCAAGACAATGGCACAGGTCGAGTCGTTGATTTAAGTGGTTCAGGTTTTTTACATTCTTATGATTATTTATCTAGATGGCTTGCTGCTGTACCAAGAGATGTTAGTAAGCATATAGAAACTGAATTTCCTGGTTCACCTGGTGGAGGAGGGACTGATCATGCAAGTTTCGTTGCAGCGGGAGCTCCTGCATTTAATCTTAGTTCTCTGAGTTGGGCATATTGGGACCATACTTGGCATACTAACCTTGATACTTATGACAAAATTGTTTTTGATGACCTTAAAAACAACGTTATTCTCTCTGTTATTTTAGCCTATATGGCTAGTGAGGATAATGAAAGAGCATCTAGAGAGAAAAGAGTTATACAAACTAGAATTAATCCATTTACAGGTAGATCAATGGGAGGTTGGCCTCAAACAAGAAAACCTAACAGAGACGGAACATCAAGCAAATAACTCAGTCATAAATCTAAGGAAAATCCAGGTTAGGACGATTGTCCATATCCACCACCTGTTTTTAACATACCAGTCCATTAATTGTTTTTAATTTTGGATTCTAATTTAATAATAATTTTTCTGTGATGTTGAAAATGCATATTGATAAACTTAAGCGTCATATCAAGATTAATTCTGCCTACAATAGGGTGTCTTAAGATCCCTTTTCCTAAAATTTCTTTATCCAATGAATTGACCAATTCTTCAAAAGATTTTCTTGATTTTAACCAAGTTTCCCTCAGTTTTTTTATTTCAATATTTTGAGGCATTGAATCATATGTGATTTTTGGTGCCTTCATTTTAATTCCCAAAAAAAATATAAGTTCTAATAATTTCATTCTAAGTTTTGATACAAAACTCACATTAATCAAATACTCAGGATAGTTAGTTTTCTTTTTTATATACTTGATTGTTATAACCTCAGTAAGCCAGACGTGATATAAGTGTTCAGCAATTGACCATTTATTTTTATAAACCTTTATATTTAATTCTTTGTGAGAGTATTTTGAAAGTTTCTCAAACAAATCTTCTAAACTTTTGTTTATGATTTCGAAGCAATCTTTTGTAGACATCTAAATTAGTTTTTTAAGTAAGGGTTCGTCAATAGTATGTCCTCCATCAAATGAATAAAACTCATAATCCAATCCATATCCGTTGAGTTTTTCTCTTTCTTTTTTGATTTTTTCCTCACTTATATATTCATCTGTATTTCCAATGACAAAAATTAATCTGAAATCATCCCACCTAGATTTGAAATTACCTGTGAGACAATCGTTGGGTACATCACATCCCCACAAAATCAATGAATTCAATTTAAATTTATTATTGATAATCCATCTTGTTGCAGTAGGTCCTCCTTGTGAAAATCCGAGTATATTCAAATTAATATCATGCCCATTTAATTTAGTTGATTCGTAAATTGAATTGAGAAAATTAATGTTGTCTTGAATATCTTCATCTCTTTCTAGTTTGGTCATCCAACTTGATCCAACCCTTGAATAATCATCTTTTAAATAAAACTTGTTAAGAGCCTCAGGTGCTATAATGACAGTTTCTTTATTGTAAATACATTGAAATTTTTTAATAAAATATTCTGGCAACATTCCATAACCATGTAAAACAATCCAAATATTTTTTGTTTTACTGTTTATCTTACCAATTTGAAAATAACGAGCACTTTTGCTAGTTTGGATTTTAAACTTTTGAATCATGGAATATCTAAATTATAATTAATTTTACGAACATGATAAACAAAACAGAAATTGAAGAAGTACAAAATTCGTGGGGTAAAGGTATTATTACAATTGGAAAATTAAAAGATAGCCCAAAAGAATGCAGAATTTTTACTGTTAACTTTATAAATAAGCATTATGATTTCGATTTTGGGGATGTTCAGTTTAAACCCACAAAGGCTTCTGAAAAACAATTTAGAAATAATAATAAATCTGCACTTTCTTATTTTATTGGATCAGATAAAGATTATGCAGAAGACAAGGGTTTTGCATTGAATCCATGGGTTATGGTTGACTTTAAAAATGAGTCTATTAATATCTATGAAAACATTGCAACAGCAATGGGAAATTACTTCTTTACAGATCCTA
>MDSZ01258959.1_pt1 | contig 13650 bp, 13 predicted proteins | sample 811201 | NCBI WGS metagenome assembly MDSZ01 (sample SAMN05326647, study PRJNA326480) | marine metagenome | isolation source: seawater | place: Indian Ocean: North | collected 2010
GGGTGTGTAGTTCAGTGGTAGAACGCTACGTTGACATCGTAGAGGTCATAAGTTCAATTCTTATCACACCCACCATTCTTATTTAGTCGCTTAAATTAATATTTTTTTAAATAAATTTTTTATGTATAAAATAGTTATATATTTTTTAATTTTGAAAAAATTATATTTCTTTTTTAAATTCTTACTAATTTTTAACCAATATTTTAATTCATCAACATACAATTTCGATTTCAAAGATGATAAATTCGAGGAATGAACCCTGTAAGTTGAAAGTGGTTTATCGATGCTACAAAATTTAAAGTATTGACTTAATCTAATAAAATATTCAAAATCTCCAATAATTTGGAACCTACTATTAAACCTATTTTTTACTAAAATGCTTTTTTTAATCATCACTGTAATGATTCCAACATAATAATTATCTAATAGATTTTGGGTAATTTTACCTTTCGGTAATGGGTCTTTTCTAAATACATATTTTATTTTTTTTTTCTCATTAAGCATCAACAAGTTTGTATAAGAAATATCGCACCTATTTTTTATAAAATGCTTATATTGTAAAGAAAGTTTTTTTCTATCCCACAAATCGTCTGTATCTAAAAAGGTAACTATTTTTCCTTTACACTTTAGTATAGCTAGATTTCTTGCTTCGTATAAAGATGTATGTTTCTTGGCTTTAAAATATTTAAAACGTTTTTCTTTAAAAGCTAAAAATATCCTTTTACTTTTATCATTTGATTGATTGTCCCAAAAAATTACTTCCCAGTTTTTGTATGTTTGAAATTTTATACTTTTTAAACAATCTTTTAAATATTTTTCACCATTGTAACAATTCACTACTATAGATATTAAAGAATTATTAAGAGATTTACTCATAAGATTTAATCGTCCTCTTAAGACCTCTTTCGAGACTAAATTGAGGTTTCCATTTTAATATTTTTTTAATTCTTTTAAGGTCAGGTCTTACCTCTAAAGACTCATCGGAACGAAGTTGAATTTTTCCAAATAACGGTGTTCCTTTTTTAATTTTCTTATTAATGAACTTAATTAAATTTTTAATTTTAATTCCCCTACCTGACCCAAGATTGAAAATTTTTCCTTTAGCATCTTTATTGTTAAAAACTTTGAATATAGCATTAACTATATCTTCGACATAAATAAAGTCTCTAATTTGACTTCCTTCAGAACATTTAAATTTTTTATTTTTTAAACAATTTTTTATTACAAATGGTATCAACCTATTGTCATCCTGTTTTTCTCCGTAACCTTGATAAAGTCTTAAAATTGTAGCGGGGAAATTGTATTTTTTATAAAGATGGAGTAAGTGTTTAGTTGAATAATATTTTGACTTTGCATATGTAGAAATAGGTCTACATTTAAAATTTTCATTTTGTTTCGATTTTGTTTTGCCATACTCTAGGCTACTGCCCATTTGAACAAATGAAATAGGCGGTCTTTTTAAAAAAACTTTTGTCAAGTTTTTACAACCTAAAAAATGACTTCTATAAGTTTTTCTTATATTTGAATGATCAACGTAGCCAGATAGATTTACCACATAATCAAATTTTAAGTTATTTAATTTATTTAACTTTGATCGATTAAAAACATCTAAAATAAAATATTTTACTTTATTTAATTTTCTTTTTTTTTTTGGTAAATTTGTTGAGATACTAAATACATTCCATTTTTTTTTAATTGCTTTTCTCGCTACGTGGTACCCAATAAAGCCTGTACCTCCTGCTATTAGTAAATTTTTTTTATTCAATTTATTTTCTGTGTATTTTATTTTTTTTATTAAGAATTTTTTCTAAGTTATCTTTATCTCTTTTGGTATCCATACAATGCCAGAAGCCTTCGTGTTTAAATGCTGAAAGCTGATTCAACGAACAGGCTTTTTCCAACGGCTCTTTTTCTAAAAAAGAATTATCTCCACTGATTAATTTTATAAATTTTGGCTCCATAACAAAAAAACCACCATTTATCCATCCCTCATCTAGTTTAGATTTTTCTTTAAAATACTTTACTCTATTTCCAATAATTTTTAATGCACCAAATCTAGCGGGAGGTCTTACTGCTGTTAATGTTACAAGTTTACTAGTTTTTTTGTGAAAATTTATAAGTTTTTTAATATTCACATTCGAAACCCCATCGCCGTAAGTCATTAAAAATGTTTTGTTACCAATTATATTTTTGAAGCGTTTTAAACGACCGCCAGTCATTGTTTGTTTTCCGGTTTCAATAAGATTGACATTCCAATGAGAATTAATTTTTTTTTTAAAATATTTTTTTATGACATGACCTTTGTAACCAAGAGCTATATAAAAATCTTTAATACCATATTTAAAATAATGCTCCATAATATGAATTAGTATTGGTTTGCCCGCAATCTTAACCATTGGCTTAGGTATTGTTTTTGTCAGTTCATGCAATCTTGTTCCTAATCCTCCAGCTAAAATTATCAATTTCATAAATAATATTTTTTTAATTTCGACAAAAACATTCTCTCATATTTTAAAATTTGTTGCTTTGAAAATTTATAAATGTTTTTTTTAGTTTTATAAAAGTTCTTATACCATAAAACAGTCATCCTTATTGTTTCATTGAAACTTAAAATACATTTCCATTTTAAAATTTTTTTTGCCTTATTGCTATTAAGTTTAAGTAATTTTGATTCAAAGAAAATATTTTTTTTCTTATTTTTTATTTTAATTTTTCCTAAATCATTTTGCATAGTTAATATTAAGGATTTTACATTTTTAATAACATTATTATTTGGTCCAAAATTGAAAGCTTCCCCATTTAATTTGTGGCTTTGTTTAAGTTTTATCGCGAGAATAAGATAGCCGCATAAAGCTTCAAGAACATGTTGCCAGGGTCTTGTTGATTTTGGATTTCTAATTATAACGCTTTTTGAGTTTGACCATGCTTTAATGCAGTCTGGAACAATTCTATTTTGTGACCAATCCCCGCCGCCTATAACATTTCCAGCTCGTGCGACGCCAAGTTTAATTTTTTTATTTTGGCTTATATAAAAACTTTTTAAATAAGAACTAATGGCTAGTTCAGCAGAAGCTTTTGAAGCACTATAGGGATCATATCCTCCTAATAAATCGTTTTCATTATAACCTCTGGAAATTTCTAAATTTTTATAACTTTTGTCACTAGTGATAATGACTGCTACACAGGGTTTATTTAATTGTCGTATTGACTCGAGAACATTAATAGTTCCGATAGTGTTAGCTTGCCAAGTGTCTACAGGATTTTGATAAGATTTATTAACTAAAGATTGCGCTGCAAGATGGAAAATAAAATCAGGTTTATAGCTTTTAAAGACTTTTTTTAATTTATCTAAATTTCTTAAGTCTAGTCTAACGTTTTTGATTTTACTGCTTAAATTGATCGACTGATAATGTGATGGTTTTGTTGGTATATTTTTAGATATACCGAGAACTTTTGCTTTATGCAAAGTAAGCCAAAGAGTTAGCCAGCTTCCTTTAAAACCTGTATGCCCTGTTACTATAATCTTTTTATTTCTAAAATTTTTATAAAAAATGCTCATAATATTTTAATTTCTAATTTGATTTTTCACGTCTAATTCTTCAATTTTAGAGTTTGTAAGTTTTAATATTCGATTACATTTTGAAAGTGTTGAAAGTCTGTGTGCAATCATTACAATTGTCATGTCTTTATTTAAAGATATCACATCCTCCAATATTTTCCCCTCTGTTTCTGAGTCTAGTGAGTTTGTAGACTCATCTAATATCAATAGTTTTGGATTATCGTAGAGAGCTCGAGCTATACCTATTCTCTGTCTTTCACCGCCAGAAATTCTGTCACCAAATTCACCTAATTTAGTATCTAGGCCATTATTGAGAGATGAGACCAATTTTGTAAGTTGGGCATCTTTTATAGCCTTATCAATTTTTTTTAAATCAATTTTTTTATCGTCTACTACACCAAAAGCTATATTTTTTTTTAGAGTGTCGTCTGTCAGATAAATATTTTGAGGAACATAACCTATATGATTTTGCCAATTTTTTAACCCAGAATGTATATCTATGCCATCTGCTAATATAGTTCCTGAGGAACTTTTAAGAAGTCCTAAAATTAAATTTATAAGAGTTGTCTTACCTGCTCCACTAAATCCTAATAATCCAATGTTATCTCCAAATTTAATTTTAAGATTTATATCAGATAAAATATTTTTTTTCGAATTTTTGTAATTAAAATTAATATTTTTGAGCTCAATGGAGTGATCAAACATAATTTTATTTTGTTTAACATCTTTACTAAATTTTGATTTATCTAAAGTTAGCTCATCATTTAAAGAGTCTATAACAGCCTCGCCCCACCTTATTGATTGAAGGCTATTCATAATTCTAGTTATTGACGGCATCAAACGGAAAGCAGCAACTAAAAACAGTCCCAGAGTAGGTAAAATTCCGGTAAGATCTTGTCTTTGAAAGAAAAATACTATCATTAACACCATAACACCGATAACAAGTAGCCATTCTAAAAATAATTTTGGAAGAGTTTGTGTGAAATGATATTTCATTTGATTAAATGTAGTTTCTTTATCATGATAAGAAAATTGTTGAATAAAACTATTTTCTTTATTTTTAACTTTTATATCTTTAATTGCATGAAATCCTTGTTGTAAGAAACGTAATCTAAACTCGTCATGATAACGTCTTAAAGATCCTAATTTTTTTGATTGTAATTGTACCTTTTTATAAATTAGATAGCCAAATAAACCCAAAAAAGATACTGCACTTATTGCTCCTATGGGTTCATAATACAACACAAGAGAAAAAATTCCTAAAACCATAATACACTCTGTCATTAAATAAATTAAATATTTAACTGAGTCAGCAAACCATCTGACATCGTCAATATTTCTTATTAGAGTCGAGGAATTTTTTGATAAATGATATTCATACGGTTTCATTAAATATGTCTTATAAATTTTTTCTGATAAAGAAACTCTAAGATCCATATAAAATTCGTGAATTTTTTTGTAATAAAAACTTATGAAAAGAACCTTGATAGTGATAATAAATACTAACAAAGATAATATAAAAAATATAATTTGAGTTTGATTGAGATCATCTAAGTATTCAATATTAAAGCTAATTTGTGATCCGCTTAAAACAGTAATAAGCGGAACAACTAGACTTATGCTTAAAATCTCTATTAACATCGTTATAATTGTAAATATTACAAAATACATGAATTTTTTATTTTGAACGTCTGTTAGTAAAAATTTGATTTTAAAATAATATAAAAATGAGTTCATTAGATAGTAAAGCTTTAACTAACTTTTAATTAATTTAACATTTTTTTCTTTACTGTTCAAGTATTGAACACTATATTTACATAATTAATTTAAACAGATGGCGAATAAAAAAAAAATTACGTATGTTTCTTATTATACTTTTGATGAGTTTAAATATAATCGATATAACATAGAGTTCATAAGTCAAAGTCTAGACGTTACAATTATAGATTTGAGTAAATCACATGATGAACGTTTTCAGCTAAATAATATAAAGTTTCACGATCCAAAGAAACTCTTTGTTCTAGAAAATTATAATGACTTAGCAGAAACTCTTAAAAAAATCTCACCTGACTACTTAGTTTCATTAGAACCCAAACATCTTCGAAATAAAACATTTAAATTGTCTAAAAAATTTGGAATTAAAACAATTTTATTTGATAATGCTCAAACTTTTGACTCAAGTGAGTCTGATATGACAACAAGATTTAATTATTTCTTTCAAATTTTATTTAAACACTTAGAAGTCAAATTTTTTTTTAAAAATATTTTAAACAAACCTGTAACATTTTTTTCTTTAGTAAAAAAAAAATTTAGAAAAAAATCTGAAAAAGATGAAAGTGCTGATATTTTATTTACAGCTGGAGACAACGTTAATAAAAAATATATAAATAATGATCAGAAAATAATTTCTGCACACAGTTTTGATTATGAAGCATATAGGGTGTTTATAAAAAATAATAATTATAAAACTAAAAATGAAAACTTGATAGTTTTTTTAGATCAAAATCTTTACAATCATCCTGACTTTTATCTTGAAAAAAATTTAGACACGCCGGTAAGTAAAAAATATTTTGTGGAACTTCAAGAGTTTTTTAAATTTATAAAAGATAAATATAGATCTGATCTTGCAATAGCACTTCATCCTAAAAGTGATAAAAAAACTCAAGAGTTTTACAATGATTTTTTTAAAGAGAAATGTCATTTAAATCAAACGTTAGAACTAGTTGCAAAATCAAAATTAGTATTATCACATCCATCTACAACAGCTCTTACTTTTCCTGTAATTTTTAAAAAACCTTTAATTTTTTTTACGACAAATGAAATAGAAAAAGACTATTATAAATTTGTAACTGACAGATTAATAACTCGAATTATTGACCAACCTCTTATAAATATAAGCTCTTTTAAGAATTATGAAAAAATAAAATTTTTCGAAAATAAAGATTTTAAGGGTTACAAAAAATATTTTACTGAACTAATAAAGAGCGAAAATGTTCAGGATATTGGTTTATGGGATTTATTTTTGAAAAATATAAAATAATTTTAATTTCATCAAATAGAATATAATATCGTTCAACTATTGAACAATAAAGCATTTTGTTATATTAATTATTAATTAAATAATTAATAAAAAGGTATAAAACAAAATTGAAATTTCTTATAAAACTTAAATTGTTATTTAACTATATTGTTTTCTCTAAATATGTTTTTAAATTTCCGTCAAAAAAGAAAATATTAATTTACGACAACAATAATGTGCATTTTCTTAAAAAATTTTTTTCTTTCAGTGATGTAAATATTTTACATGCTAGAGGTGAAGAATTTAATATAATTATTATACTAAAGAATTTTTTAAAATTAAAGTTTTCTAAAAGAGAATATTATAACTCTTATATTAAGCATGTTGATCCTAAAATCTTGATAACCTTTTCAGACAATGATCAAACTTTTTTTCAATTAGATAAATTTTTAGCTAAGAAAATTATTATTCAAAACGCATGGAAAACTGAACAAGATGATCATATTTTTAGAAATATGAAATTTAAAAGAAAAAAATTTAATTTTAATTTAGATTATGTTCTTGTTTTTAACAAACACTTTGGTGAAAAATATAAGACTTTAACAGGTTGTAGATATATTAAAATCGGGTCTTTTAAATCTAATTTAGTACCAATTATTAAGAAAAAGAAGTACGATATTTTGTATATATCAAGTTGGAATGACGTTGATCCTAATAGAAAAATCGCTCCAAATTTGAATTGGGAAAAATTTAATTTATCTCAGACTTTTGTAATTAAATATTTATTTAATTATTCAAAAAAAAATAAAAAATCTTTATTTGTTTATGGGAAAATGACTAATCCTGAAAAGGCTAAAAAAGAGTATTATTATTATAGAAACATTTTAGGTGAAAAAAATTGGAAATTCATTTTTGCAAATAGAAAAAAATCATACAATATAATCGATAAAGCAAAATTAAATGTTACTCTTAATTCTTCTTTAGGATACGAGTCCTTTTCAAGGGGTACAAAAACTATTTTTTTTAGCTTAAGACCCAAAAAAAAATATTTAAATTCTTTGAGATTTGCTTGGCCGGCAAAATTTAAAGGTCGAGGATTTTTTTGGACTGACACCTTAAATGTTCAATATTGCGACAGAATGTTCAACAGAGTAATTCGGCTTGATCAAGCAAAGTGGAGGAAAATAAAAAGCAATTTTCAAGAAGATTTAATGAATATCAATGAAAATAATTCTAAATTTAGCTTATTAATTAAAAGAATATTTAATGAACACAAATCACTTTAAAAATTATTTATTCTATTATATTGTTCAATTATTGAACTAATTTATATATGAAACCAGAACACTTTGAAGTTTTAAGAAAAGTTGAGAAAAATCCAAAGAGCACTCAGAGAGAGCTTGCTAAAGAACTTGGATTAAGTTTGGGTAAGCTTAACTATTGTTTAAAAGCATTAAAAGACAAAGGTTTAATAAAAATTAATAACTTCAAACGTAATGAGAATAAAGAGAAATATTTTTATATACTAACACCGAAAGGCTTAGTTGAAAAAACTAAACTTACACTCAATTTTATGAAAAGAAAAATGCAAGAATATGATGAGTTAAAAAAAGATTTAGAAAATGAAAAAAGAAAACAATTAAATAAGTAACCTTTTAATTCTAATATAATTTCATATAATTACCAAAACTATTTTAATAAACTTTTTATTTTAGCAACCATTTTAGCATGAATGACTTTATTCGAACAAACTAAAATATTTCCTTTTCTTAAATCTTTACCGCCCTTCCAATTACTTATTGTTCCACCTGAATTAATAATAATTGGAATTAGGGGATAAATATCAACATTTTTTAAATTTGATTCAATTATCACATCTATTTTTCCTTCAGCTAAGAGGCAATAGTTTAATGCATCAATACTTGAAATCTTGAACAAGTACTTATGTTTTATAAAAAATTTAAATAATTTTTTATTTTTTAAAGTGTTTATAGTGTTTGTTACAATTGTAGATTTATTTAGATTTGTAGTTTTTGATGTTTTTAACTTTATCTTTTTTTTTAAATTTTTAAATACAAAAGAGTTTTTTCCATCTGAATAATAATATTTTTTTAGCGCCGGAAAAAAAGCTAAACCGTAATTTGGGATATTATTGATACTAAGTCCAATTAAATTTCCCCATGTAGGAGTTCCAAGAATAAAATTTTTTGTTCCATCTATGGGATCAACGACCCAGGTAAATTTGTTTGTTAAGATTTTTTTTGTTTTTTTAAAAGATGTTTCCTCTCCGATAAAATTTGAGTTTGGATATTTTTTAAAAATAATATTTTTTATTTTTTTTTCAATTTTGAGATCGAATTTAGTAACAGGGTCAAATGCATTTTTCGATTTTGTTCTTGTAAATAGTTTGTTTGTTTCATATGTTTTTAAAATACTTGTAAGGTATTTTATAAGTTTATTTTTAAAAAAATAATTAATTTCAGTCATTTAATAAATTTAATTAATGATCGTGAATTATAGTAAAAAGTTTTAGATTTGAAAGTAATTTTCATTTTAATTTTTTTTTTGTTTTCCCATCAAAAGTTCCGCTAAAATTAAATCTGACTTATAATCAATATCTACACTAGAGAATCTGTCAGTTTCAAAAAGATAAGTTTCATTCTCTATAGCAAGACTCCTTTTCTTTTTTAAATAATTATAATTACTAAAATAAAAAGAACCATTAAACTTATAGTGGTCTTTGGGATAATCTTGTCTGTTTATAAATTTAATCTTTTTGTTCTTATACAAATAATTCCATTTTTGTTTTTTTTTTATTCTTATGTGACTTAATGAATTATCTCTTACTTTTGTTACGGATGTTAAACTTTTTAATTTCTTGCTCTTATAAATCCTAAGTGCTTTTATTATGTCGCTATATTTTCTTAGAGGAGATGTTGGCTGTAGTAAAATAACGTCTTTTACCTTAATTTTTTTTTTTTGTTTTAACCACTCTATACCATGAATTATGCCGTCTACTATGTTTGATTTAGATGTAGATAATTTTTTTGGTCTTAAGTATTCATCATTATAACCATATTTTTTAGAGTAATTTTTAATTTTTTTAGAGTCAGTTGAAATGAATACAGTAAAATTTTTTGAAAATTTTTTACACATTTTAAGTGTATAACTAATTAATGGTTGTCCTTTTAATTTTATGAGGTTTTTACCTTTAATCCCTGTTGAGCCTTTTCTAGCTGGTACAAATATTACTGTTTGCATGTGATTGAGATATTTCAAGTTATATCTTTAGGTTTTTTATTCTCCAAGTTTTTTAACTGCCGATCTATACTCATTCCACTGTCCAATATCCATCCAAGAGTCATCTGAAATAGCGAAAACTCCAATTTTTTTTCTTTTTTTTTGAGTTAATGAAATGAAATCATTTATATCAACTTTTTTATTATTTGGAATTAAATTTACAAGATTAGGCTCTATAATGTACAAGCCTGTATTTACTAAAGTGTTGTAAGTAGGTTTTTCGGATATGTTTTTGAAAGATCCATCCTTAAACGTTTTGCAAACTCCATAGGGGATAGTAAAATTTTTTGAGGCTGCAACAATTGTAAAATCATTTTTTTTCTTTAAATGAAAGTTTAAAATTTTAGCCAAATCTGTTTTTATAAGTATGTCACAATTAGATACTAAAAGTGTTTTTTTTCTAGAAATTTTTTTTTTTATTAAACTTAATGAACCAATTGTTCCTAATGGTTTATTTTCAGTTATAAATTTAATTTTGTTTTTTAATTTTAAAGCTTTAAAAAAGGCTTTTATTGTATTGTTCTTATAACCTAAGGATATATAAAAATTATTAATACCGAAATCGGAAAAATTTGAAATAATTCGTTCTATAATAGATTTGCCTTTTATAGGTATTAAGGGTTTTGGTAAAATGCTTGTAAACGGCTCTAATCTAACACCTTCTCCACCGGCCATAATTATAGCTTCACAATTTTTAACTTTTGTTTTTGAGATTAATTTTTTTTTGAATACTTGGTCCCAAGTTATAACGTCGACAACTTTTTTTGACTTATTTACAATTGGAATAAGCTCATATCTAAACTTTAAAATTTCTTTTTTTATCTCATTAATATCAAAGTTGTTTTCCTCGATAAATCTTGGATTTGAATTATATAGATTTGAAATACTTTGATTAAGATCTTTTTTTTTAATTATAAGAGAGCGAACATCTCCATCTGTTAGAGTTCCTAATAATTTTCTTTTTTTATTAACAACTATAATACATTTTTGCCCGTTTTTTTTTAATAACAGTAGCGCATCCAACAAACTTATTTGTGGAGAGGCCAATAAATTTTTTTTTTCTAATAATGGATTATTCATAAATTTCTTTAATTAATTCAAATCCTTCGGCATATTTAAAATTTGCTTGGCTTCCTCTCAAAATTGCAAGACTTTTTATTGCATCAATGCTTCTAGGAAATGGGTGTTTTTTAAATTCTGATTTATATATTTTCATAATGCTAATCTTTTTATTCAAAAAAAACGTAACATCTTCAAAAACGTTAGGATTAAAATAGTTTTTATTTGTAAAATTAAAATTTGTTTCAGAAATAGTTTCATAAGATAGCATTTTTTTAATGAAGGGATATCTGAATGATTTAGCAAAATTTTGGCAAACAGAATAAACAATTTTGTGATCTGTATGAACATCTGAATTAGAGGGAATAAAAATTTTGTCTGGTTTAATTTTATTTATATAAATATTAAAAGAGTCAATTAAATCACTAATAGGAACTTGATCTAAAAATTTTGTGGGAAAATTTAAATTATGACAACCATCAAATCTGTAACTCTTACAAACTTTTTTAATTTCTTGATCTCTTTTCTTTACAAATTCATTGCTAAAACCTGTATCTATGCTTGCCTTTGTGACATTGAGCCAATAAATTTTATCCTTATTTTTTTTATGTTTTAAAAGTGTTGCGCCACAACCTAATGTTTCATCATCTGGATGGGGACTTATAACCATTACTTTCATTTTAAATATTCTCCATTTTTAAAATTTCTATAAGATTTAAAATCATTTAATAATAATGCTTGAAAGCCGCATTTTACCAGCAAATTACCTCTTTTAATTGATAATATTTTTCCAGGTTCAATATTATTTTTGTTAAATTTTATAATTTTTGAACTAAAAACCTTAAAATCTCTATTTTTATGAGTAAAATGGGCCCCATCATACGGTTTGGAAAGAGCTTTAACTAAATTATTTATGGATGTTGCGGACATTCTCCAGTCTATTTTTCCATCATTATAATCTCTCTTTCTCCAAAAATTATTTTTTACTTTTTTAACTTTAATTATTTTTAATTTCTTTTTTTTGTATAAATCAAATGTTAAATTTCTTATTTGGGATTTTGCAACTTTAATCAACTTAGCATACAGGGTTTTAGCTTTATCTTTAGAAGATATTTTAACATTTTTTTTTGATAAAATGGTGCCGTCATCTGCTTTTACATTAAGCTTGAAAAAACAAGAAGAAGTCCTCTTTAAACCGAGTGAAAGAGCCCAAATAATTGGATGACGACCTCTATTTGCAGGAAGATCTGAAGGGTGATAGCCGATAGCGAAATTCTTAGCTGTATTTAAAATTTTTTTACTTAATAATTGTGACCACCCAAAACAAAAGATATAGTCTATGTCTGCATCTCTCAAAATATTAAAACTTTGTTTTGAGTTAATATTATTTACATAATAGGCTTTAAGACCATTTTTTTTTGATATTTTACTTAAATCGCAAAAGTCTGATTTTAATTTTTTTCTTTTTTTTGTTATTACCACAACTATTTTAATAAATTTAATTTTTATCAAACTATCAAGTAAGTATCTTGAAAATAGAACTGAGCCAATGAAAGCAATTTTAATTTTTTTTCGCATAAAATAATTTCTGGGTACTATTTTTGAAGTTTACGCTTTTTAGAATTTTTAACATATTTTTAATTGTGTTTGATTTAAAATACGGGTTTTTATATTTTGTAATTTTTCTTTTGTAATTTTTTGATAGACACATTTTTAAAGCCGACTCAAATTTTTGTGAGTCAAAACTACAATTAATAACACTTTTGGGCTTTAATCTACCTAACTGTCTTTTACCAAGATTTATTGTTGGAATTTTAAAGCTTGGTGCTTCTATAATTCCGCTTGAAGAGTTACCGACTACTACATCAACATGTTTAAGGGTCGAAAAATAAAGTTTCTGCCCCATAGATTTTAGAAGTAAAGATTTCGTTTTATTTTTTTTTACGAACTTTTTAATTTTATTTAAAATTTCTAAATTACCCATATCAACATTTGGCATTGTAAATATAATTTTAATATTTTTAAAATTTTCAAGTTTTTTTAAAATTAAAGTCAAATTATTAATTAAGTCTTTGTTACCTAAAGTCTCAGGGTGTATAGTGAATATTAAATTTTTTTTTCCAAGTTTAAAATTAAGTAATTTTTCAACTTCTTTTTTTGAAAAGTATTTAATTCTATTCATATTTTCTAAAGCAAGAGAACCCAGAGTGTAAATATTTTTTGGATTTTCACCCATATTTATAAGTCGATCTTTGTAAAATTTATTTGAAGTAAAATGGATATTAGACATCTTCGTAATTGAATGTCTTATCGAGTCGTCAATAAGTGCAGCTGTACTCTCACCTCCATGAATGTGAACAATAGGAATTTTTAAAAATAAAGATGCAATTGCGAATGCTAGTGCCTCAAACCTATCACCAAGTATAATAACAAAATCAGGTTTGATTTTACTTAGTACTTGAGTGAACTTAATAACTCCAAATCCTGTAGCTTTTGAAATATCTAAAATTTTATCACTTTTTAGAGGTAGTTTAATTTTTTTATAAATTTTCACTTTGTCTTGAAGAATTTCTTTATAGGTATTACCGTATTTAGGAATTAGGTGCATGCAAGTAGCAATTAATCTAAGTTCAAAGTGCTTGGATTCTTGTAAATTTTTTAAAAGATAAGACATAATTCCGTAGTCTGCTCTTGATCCTGTTATAACACTGAC
>MDSZ01265402.1_pt1 | contig 13649 bp, 12 predicted proteins | sample 811201 | NCBI WGS metagenome assembly MDSZ01 (sample SAMN05326647, study PRJNA326480) | marine metagenome | isolation source: seawater | place: Indian Ocean: North | collected 2010
ATTGCTATCTTAGAATTCATAGGTGATGGGGCAGAAGAAATTTATAATGATAGACGAGCATATAAAGGTACTTTAAAAAATATTGGATTAAAAAGAGCAGATTTTATTCGAGTTATTTATTCTATGTATGATGAAAATTCAAATTTAATTGCATCAGATTCATCTTTTGTATCAGGTGAATTTAAGCAATATAATTCCGGCATTATTTCTGACGCTTCACTTAATCAAAATAATTTTGCGGATTATTATGTTACAGTCAATATTCCAAGCGATAAAATAGTGAAATATTTTTTACGCGAAGTTAGGTGGGAATATTACGAGTAAATATGAAAAAAATTATTGTTTCATTATTTGCAACTATTCTTTTATTTAGTTGCGATTCAAATCAAAACATTACTTCATTTAAAATTAAAAATCCTTATATCAGTGAAACAATTACTGAAAATGTTTCAGTTAGTATTTTTCCAGGTGATGCTGGTGGTATAGAGCCAAATGTAAATAGATGGCGAAGACAATTAAGTCTCAGCCCTTTATCGATAGAACAATTAAATAAAGAAAAATTAAATAATCCTTTATTAGGTGATTATTATTTATTTCATGAAATAAATAATAATGAAAATAGAGCCATTATTGCTGCAATCATTCCTCAAGAGAATCAAACCATTTTTGTTAAAATGAATACGTCTGCGACATTATCATATGATAGAAAATATGAGTTTTCTTTATTTTGTCAATCTTTATATTTTAATGAAAATAAACAAATTATTTGGAATGCTCCCAAAAATTGGATTCAAAAAGATCCTATTGATATGAGCGAAGTATTTTTTGAAATTGAATCTTCTAATGAAAATTAAATTATCTGACCCTAAAGTTTTTGTTATTACCATTATTTGGTTAATGGTACTTGTTTTTTTCGGTACTGTTGAACAAAAATATATTGGTTTATATGCTGCTCAAAATAAATATTTTTCTAGTCTAATATTATGGATATGGTATTTCCCTTTACCTGGTGGCATGCTAACAATGTTTTTCCTAACAATTAATTTATTTGCTTTTTTATTTAAAAAAAATATATGGAAAAAAAATAATTTTGGGATTTTGACAGTACATATTGGAGCTATACTTTTACTTTTAGGAGGGGCTATTACTTACTTTTTTAGCCAAGAGGGAGCAATGCAAATTACCACCCAAAATACCACTTCTAATTTTATGCAAAGTTATCATGATAAAGAATTGGCTATTATTAATTTAAATGAATTTCAAGATAGTATCGAATATACTAATTTTAGTGATAAAATTATTACTGCAGGAACCACCCTTACATACTCTACCATTCCATTTGAAATGGATATACTTAATTATTGTAATAATTCAAAGTTATCTACTTTAACAAATAAAGAAGAATTAAGAAAAGGTAAAATTGCTATACAAAATGATATTGAATGTATTGATTTAGAGATTGAAGATAGCGATAACAAACCAGCTATAAAGTTATATTTAAAAGCTAAAGATAATAAATACAATAACATTAATGGTATCTATATATCAAGATTAGAGGCCAATGAAAATATTGAAATAATTGAAATTAATGGAATTCGATATGTTATTATTTTACAACCTAAAAGAACTTATTTACCCTTTATGATTGAATTAATTGATGTGACTAAAATTTTGCACCCTAATAGCAATATAGCTAAGAGTTATAATTCAGAAATTAATGTTGTAGACAACCAACAAGTAAGAAGACAAATTATTGAAATGAATGTACCTTTAAGATATAAAGGTTATACTTTTTATCAAGCGCATTATGAAGAAGATCCATCAACTGGAGTCAAAACTAGTGTTTTTGCAGTAGTAAAAAATTATGGAAGATTATTTCCATATATATCGAGTATTATAATGTGTATAGGCATATTAATACAGATGTTAATTAGATTACCACGTTTATTTAAAAAATGAAATCTTATATAAATATTATATTATATTTTTTAATTATATGTATTTCATATGCAAATACCTTTAGTTATAATCATATTCCGATACAAGAAGAAGGCAGAATTAAGCCATTAGATTCATTTGCAAGAAATCAATTATTAAAATTATATGGCAAAACTTCTATTACAGTATATCAGAATAATCAAAAATTAAAACTTAATGCTATTGATTGGTTAATGCCCATTTTAATTCAAGACCCCAACACATTAGATATACCTGTATTTAAAATTGAAAACCCCGACTTAGCAAATGCTATAAAATTAGAATGGAGGGAAAAATCAACATATAGTTATAATGAAATTAATAACGGTTTAAACTATATTGATCAAAATATTAATAATCCAGCATTAATTCAAAAACTTAAAATGCGAAATCGTGAAGAAGGTAATAGTTTAGATTTAGTTGATAAACAATTATTAGATTTATCTACAAAGAGAGATTTATTTAATCAATTATATCATAGTGCTTCATTTTTAATACCTAATATTCAAATAGATAATCCTAATATTATTAAGTTATTACAAATTGAATCTGATGCACCTATTAGTTATGCATTATTAATTGTAAAAATTAATGACCTTTATCAAAAAATAGAGCAAAGATCAACAGAAGATAAGGAATATTTACTGAATGAATTTGGGCAACAGTTTATTGATGACCCTAATTTATTATCTGATTTTATTTTACAATTATTAATTCAAGAAATTAATTTTGATAATATTTTATATCAATCTGATATTTTGAAAATATTTCCAAATAAAAATAATAATCTTCCATGGATGTCGCCTAATATGGTAATAGAAAAAAATATAATATCAGATTATAGAGATATTATTATAGTATTAGAAAATTTATTTCAATCCTATATTAATAAAGAACCAATTAATAAAGATTTAATTAATGAATATGGCAATATTATAGATATTAATTATAATGTAAACACTGATTTATTAATTCGAGAAGCTAATTATAATAAAGCACATTTATTTTATTGGAGTTTAATTTTTTATATTCTCTGCTTTATATGCTCTATTATATTTATTATGGTTAAAAATATTCATTCAAAGTTAAAAATAATTCCTTTTTTATTATTGATAGTTGGATTTTTATATAATACTGCTGGCTTAATCATCAGAATGACAATTTTAAATAGACCACCTGTATCTACTTTATATGAATCTATCATTTTTGTAGCATTTATTTCTGTTTTATTAGCTATTATTTTAGAATTGTTTAGAAGAGATAATTTGAGTGTCTTAATTGGCTCATTAGCAGGAATTATATTACATTATGTTTCATTTGGATATGCTGCAGATGGAGATACATTTGGTGTTTTAGTTGCAGTTTTAAATAGTAATTTTTGGCTTGCTACTCATGTTACAACTATTGCTACTGGTTATGGGACTACTATTATAGCTAGTTTAGTAGGTCATATATATTTATTAAAAGCTGCATGGAGTCCTAGTAATAAAAAAGAATTAAAATCTATATTTAATATTATGATGGGGACTACTTTTATAGCTTTATTTTTTACAATGTTTGGTACTATTCTTGGAGGCATATGGGGCGATCAATCATGGGGAAGATTTTGGGGATGGGATCCTAAAGAAAATGGTGCATTATTAATTGTAATGTGGCTTTTAATGATGCTACATTTAAAAATATCAGGTTGGGTTAAAGGTGCTGGGTATGCTCTAGGTTTAGTATTAGCGAATATTACAGTTGCACTAGCATGGTTTGGAGTGAATTTATTAAGCGTGGGATTGCACAATTATGGTTTTACTGAAGGTGCAGCTTTTAATTTATTAATATTTATTATTTTCGAATTATTATTTGGCAGTCTATTGTATACTAAAATTAGATGGAATAAATAAGTATTAAGGAGTGTATAATGTTTAAGGCAATTTCATATATATTTATATTTTATTCATTGATTATAGCAATTGAAAGGCAAGATATTGTCGAAGTATTAGAAAATTATAATGAGGCTTTTGGGAAAGCAGATTATTCAGATATTGTTAATTATTTTGATTACCCAGCTTCTTTTAATCTTCAAGACAAAACAATTAGAGCATCCAGCAAGTTTAAATTAAAATTAATTTATAAAAAAATCAGAGGCGATTTACCTGACTATTATTCTTATAGTAAATGGGATAATATAGATATTCAATTAATAGATGATAGTATTGCGATTGTTAATGCTAACTTTTCAAGGTACAAGGATGATGATACCATTTATGATTCCGGCTCAGCACAATATCATATGAGACTTATAAACAATGAATGGAAAATATTTACCCTTACACCTTATGTTATAATTAGAGTTTTAAATTAATAATTATTTAAAATCGACTAATTCTACTTCAAATACCAGTGTAGCATCAGGCGGAATAACACCGCCTGCTCCTCTTGATCCATAACCTAATTCAGGCGGAATAATTAAAGTTCTTTTCGCACCCTTTTTCATATTAAGCAAGCCTTCTTCCCAACCTTTTATAACTCTATTTTCTCCTAACGTAAAATTAAAAGGCCTTCCTCTATCATGTGAACTATCAAATTTTCTACCATCAGATAAAAATCCAGAGTAATGGACAATTACCGTATTACCTGATTTTGTTGTTTCGCCTTCACCTTGTATATGCTCTAAATACCTTAATCCAGAATCTAACACAACTTCTTCAGCTGGAATTGAAAAATCAGTATCAATAAATGGTTTTTTAATATCAAATAATTCTACTTCAAATATTAGTGTAGAATTTGGCGGTATACTACCCATATCTCTATCACCATAACCTAATTCAGGTGGAATAGTGAATTTAAATTTTGAGCCAATAGGCATTAGTTGCAAGCCTTCAGTCCAACCTTTAATCACTTGATTTAAACCAAATGTAATAGTTTGTCCCCTTTCTACTGATGAATCAAACACCGTACCATCTTCTAAAGTACCATGATAATGTACCTCCACTTTATCAGTAGCCTCAGGCTTTTCACCATCACCTAATTTAATGATTTCATATTTTAAACCGGAACTTGTTGTAATTTCTTTGCCTGTTTCATCTTTTGAATTATTGTCCATTTTATCTACTCCCTTTTTGTTCTTCATTTTTTCTGCACCACTTTTATCAAAAGAAAAGAAAACAGCGCTACCAACTATAATTGTAATTATTATTATTATATATTTTTTCATGAAATTATTTCCTCTATTAATAGCACTATATCTAAAATATTGATCCCATTATCATTATTTAAGTCACCAAGCGCAATTTGTTCTTCATTTAAATCTATTAAGTTTAATATATAGTTCATTAAAAATACTATATCTAAAACATTTATATTAGAATCTTGATTAACATCACCCATCATATACTCTTCGACATCTTCTTCAAAATAACATCTTTGAATTAGAGATTCATCAATAATAAATGGATTAGGATAATCTTGATATTCTGAAATTTTATTAGTTCTAATTATTTCTTCATTTATTACTGGATCCATTTGATGCCATTCATAGAGTTGTGCTTTTTGAATATCAAAAAAAGCATCATCTGCCACATCATTATACATAGTATAAAAATAAAATATACTTCTTGCAATATCCCCCTTCATATCTTCTCGTGGTTCAAATACATTAGATGCACTTTCTGAATATTGATCAATATTTTGTGATGGAGGATTAGATAAATCATATTCTAACCAATACCAGTGATTTACTTGAGAGTCATTAGCTTCTCCAAAAGGCTTATTTCCTCTTGAAGAGTTTACATTTGTTTTACAAGGTCTTAAATGATGCATATCTGATTTCATAGGATTTTGAGAAGCCCCCATACTTTGAGGCCACACATGTTCACAGTCAATTCCATTTTCATAAAGATGCGTACTAGGGTCTACGCCATTAGGTAATTGAACAGCATAATTTGTATATACAGCTTTCACTTGCCCATTTATTTTATCTACTTCTGCATACAAAATATCACGAGCATTATTATAACTTAGCACATTAGATGTTTTATAATTATCAATCAAATAATTAATTAAATTTTCACCTAATAAACCTTCACCAATCACTTCTTGATTTATTCCTATTGTAAGTATAATAAATAATATATATTTTTTTATTTTAAAAACCATATGCCACTCCAACTGTTAGGCTAGGAAAGCTTTTAATACTTGATCTTTCATCTTTTAGTATAAAAGTATATCTAGCATTTATAAATGCATTTAACATTAAAACCTTACCTTGAAATCCAGTTTGCATATGTAATCCATTTGATTTAATTGGTTGTTCATTTAATAATTCTAATAATGAACTATTATTCCAATTCTGATTGGCTGCCACGTACATATCAAGATTATTTTCTGCAACGTTATATAATGTTTTTAATAATTGGATAGAAGGATTAACAGTTTGATGTTGATTTATTCCACCTCCAATATAAAATTTTGCCTTAGCTAATATTGGAATAGCAAATCCTGCTAAATCTTTTCTAATAGTTAAATAATCTGATTTTCTTATTGCTAGAAATTTTTCATTAATTTCAGATGGCAAGCTTTCCATTTCAGCATCCTCTAATGCTAATTTTATATCTCCAGATTGCCATTTTATTTCTCTATTATATTCAATAGCCAAGTCTTTTGGAAGAGCATCAAAATAAATAAATAAATTTAAACCATTTTCTAATCCTTTAGATTCAAATTCTAATTCTAAATTTTCATCTGTTTCTATAATATCATTTGATATAATATTTTGAATTGTTGAAAAACCAATTCCTCCTAATGGTAACGCAAAAGATAATAATAGCGCAATATATAATTTATTTTTTATAAAAATCATCATTCCCTCTATTTTATTATATCAAATAATCCTTTATATTTACAATTGTAATATAAAGACTTTCAATATTCTTAATATATGATTTTCGACACAGAAAAAATTTTTATAAAATATCCTTGGTTACTTAAGAAAAAATTACCAATGATTATTTCATCTAATTATGATGGTTTAATATCTGCTTCTTTACTCCATCATCATTTAGATTGGAATATAGTAGGCTATTATAACCATGAGTCATTATGGATTTCTCAAGAAGCTATTAATCAAAAAAAGGATATTATTTGGGTTGATTTAAATATTCTACCTAAGCAAGGTAAGGCTATTGGTGGTCATATTGTTTCAGTTGATGGATTTATACCAAAAGGCTTTGAAACATCTTGTAATCCTAACATTTTAAATGGATTAACTTCTAATAATTTTAATGCTAAGTTTCCTTTTTCAACTTTGATTTTTTTACTTTGGCTATACAACATTCCCATTCCTAAAAATGAAATAGCAAAATTATTAATTTTAAATAGTGATGCAACATGGCTAAAATGGCAAAATTATAATGATAATTGTAAAAATTGGTTAGATAAATTGCCCAATTTCAATTGGAATAAATTATTTAATCAAGTCAATACAAAAACATTTGATAAAAAAATTGATCAATTATTATATCCTGAATTATTATCAATTAGCACCCTTAAAATTTTTGGCAAATTATCTAGTAACTTTTTAAATATTAAAAATCGAGAATTCATTGTTAATCCTGATTGGGATGAAGATTTGATTCTTAATTTTTTTCAATTAATTGGGAATCATTTGTCTTGGTCTAATCCAACATTACCTAAAATTATCAATAGAATTGATGGGATTAAGAAAAAATGCTTATTATCAGAAGTCAAAGAAATTGGTTTAAATAATTTTATTAATAAAAATAATATATTTTCTTATGCGATTACATCTCCTCGTTATTTTAGTTATACTACATTTGGATCTAATAAAAAAAGAGTGATTGATGTTAAGTCTTAATCAATTAAAAGAAAAATATGGTAATCCGGATATTTTAATTGATTCATCTTCTAATAATTCTAATCGATATGCTATATGGGGTTTCAAAGAAATATTTGAAATTAATCCCCAAGGTTGTTTCTTAAATGATCAATTGCTTCATGGTGATTTATTTTCTTTATTTCAAAATTTTATTAATGAATCGAAAAAACAAAGTTGTACTCAAAATATTGCCTGTGTAGGATTTATTTCTTATGAATTTAAAAATATTATTTATGATCATATTAAATTTAAAAATAAAGGTAATTCACAATTCCCTTTATTATGGTTTTGCAAACCAGAATTAATTCTACCTTATTCAATAGATTATCAAATGGATAATTATGATAAATCCCTTAGTATGATAGAAGACATTATTTCTTTAGAAGAATATTCAAATAAAATCAAGCAAATCAAATCTCACCTTAAAGATGGGAATGTATATCAAATTAATTTTACTTCTAAAAAGAAATTTAAATCTAATTTTAATAGTGCTTTTGATTTATATAATTGTTTAAGATGCCATGTAAAACCTAAAGAAGGATTTTTTTTGCATACTGATAAATTCGATATTTTATCATTTTCACCTGAATTATTTATTGAGGTTAATAAAGGTGCTATTAAAACGATTCCTATCAAAGGCACTAGGCCACGTTCAAAGGATAAAAAACAAGATTTACTTTTAAAACAAAATTTAATTAATAGTGCAAAAGATAGGGCTGAACATTTAATGATTGTAGATTTATTAAGAAATGATTTAGGTAAAATTTGTAAAACAGGAAGCGTTAAAGTTAAAAATTTATATAATATTGAATCATTTAAAACAGTGCATCATATGGCAACAAAAATAGTTGGAGAAATAAATGATAATATTTCTGAAGTGGATGTGATAAAAGCTATGTTCCCTGGAGGTTCAATTACTGGTGCTCCAAAAGAAAGTGCTATGAAAATTATTGATCAACTAGAAAATGATAATCGTCATATTTACACAGGATCAGCTGGATATATTTGCAATAATAGTGATATGTATTTTAATATTTGTATTAGAAGTTTATTAAATTTAAATGAAATATATGAATATGGAGTTGGAGGTGGAATTGTTTGGGATTCTCAAATACAAGATGAATGGCAAGAGGCTCATCAAAAAAGTAAAATTTTAGAGTTATTATGATATCATATTATAAAAATCAATTTATAAAACACAGTGAAATTCCAATTAATAATAATCTATTTAGAGGACTAGGTGTATTTGAGACAATGAAGTTTATTAATAATAACATCATTTTTTTTGATGAACATATGGACAGATTATTTTCAAACAATCATTTTTTTAATTTTAATAATATTAATAAAAATGACATTTATAAAAATTCAATTGAAATTATTAATCGTAATCAATTAAAAACTGGATTACTTAAAGTTGTAGTATTGCCTATTGGTGATGATTTTAATACTGTAGAGTTTTATATTTTTATTAGGCCATTACCAGAAATTAAAGCAAAGATTGTAAAAATTAAATTTTATGCTGAATCTAATTATCCTATAATGAGATTCAATCCAGCGTATAAATCATTATTTTATATGGGCAATATGCTAGCGATTAAAGATGCACATTCTTCTGGAATATTTGAACCTATTTTTTATAATAAAAAGAATATTATTACAGAGGGAGCAATAAGAAATATTTTTTTCATTAAAAGTAATACAATTTATACCCCTGATTTAAAATTAGGAATTTTAGAAGGCGTTACTAGATCTAAAGTATTAGAATTAAGCAATAAACTTAATTATTCTATATCAGAATCATCTATTAGTTATTTAGATATTAATGATATGGATGAAGCTTTTTTAACTTCTACGGCAATTGGTATTCTACCTTGTTATTGGGATGGTTGGAATTCAGATTATGCTATTTCTTTGAACTTAAAAAAGCATTACAATCAAATGGTGAAAATTCAGTAAATTTATATATGGATATAAAATCAATTTTCGATGAAAAATTAAATTCAATTTCAAAAGAATTATTACATGAAAAAATAAAAAATGATTTTATTGGAATTGATACTAAATATACCGTTGTTTCTGGCAAAACCATTAAAAGAACTTATTTAGATTCAACTGCTTCTACATTAATGATGGGGCCCGCTTATCGTGTTGCTTCAGAATTTTTACAACATTATTCCAATACGCACTCATTAATGCATTTTAGTGCTAAAATAGCTACAAAAACATATAATTGGATTCATGAGCGGATGTTAGAATTTGTAGAAGCAGATCCCGATGAATATACATGCTTCTTTTCAGGATCTGGGACTACAGCTGGGATGAATAGAATAGCAAGAACCTTAAATCAATATAGGCCAACAAAAGATATGGTTTTGGTATCTATTATGGAACATCATTCCAATGATTTACCGCATCGTAAACATGGAGGTAAAGTAATGCATATTCCAGTTGATACACATGAATCTAAAATGGGTTGTATTGATATGAATTTATTAGAAAATTATCTTAAAGAATTTTCTGATAGAGTGAATTATGTTTCTGTAACTGGTATTAGTAATGTGACTGGTATTATTAATCCTATCAATGAAGTTGCAGAACTTGCTCATAAGTATGGGGCATATATTATTGTTGATGCTGCACAATTAGCGGCTCATGTACCAATTAAAATGAGCGGCTTTGATAATCCAAATAAAAATATTGATGCATTGGTTTTTTCAGGTCACAAAACTTATGCGCCAGGTTCTCCAGGAGTAGTTATTGCTAAAAAATCTTTTTTATCTGCTATTGAGCCTGATGAAGTTGGAGGAGGAATGGTTGATCGAGTTTTTCCTGATAATTATTATGTTACTAAACAGTTTCCTGATAGAGAAGAAGCAGGAACTCCAAATATCTTAGGAGCAATAACGCTAGGTGCAGCTATACATGTATTAGGTCATATTGGTATGGATACAGTATTAAAAGAAGATATGGAATTAACTAATTATGCAATTAATAAAATGATTAATATAGATGGCGTAGTTATTTATGGTGAAAATTGTACAATTAAATGTCCTCGTGCCGGCACTATTTCATTTAATGTTAAATCAATGGACCATGGGTTGGTAGCAGCAGTTTTAAACGATTATTTTAATATAGCTGTTAGAAATGAATGTTTTTGTGCGCACCCCTATGTAGAAAAAATGTTAGAGATGACTCATGATTCACAAATTAAAGAAGCAAAATCAAGGTTAAAGCAATCACCTTGGCATATTGAGCCATGGATGGGAATGGTAAGAGCTAGTTTTGGAATATATAATACTATAGAAGATATTGATTATTTTATTGATGCATTAGAACAAATATCTAAAAATCAGAAATTTTATAAAAATCAATATCAAGCTATTGGAAATGGTGATTATAAACATAAAACATTTCATTTTTCTAGTACTCAATATTTTAAACTAAGCGATTCTATTGCTAATGAATTATCTGATTTAACATCTAAATGAATGATATAAAAAAAAAGATTAATGATTTATGCAAAACTATTAATAATCATAATCTTCAATATTATGCATATGATAACCCTATAATTTCTGATTATGAATATGATATTCTATTAAAGGAATTAGAAGCTTTAGAAAAAAAATATCCTAATTTAATTCCTATTGATTCCCCTACAAAACGTATTGGTTCTAAACCACTTGAAAAATTCAATCAAATAGAACACAGAATTCCATTGTTATCTTTATCTAATGCAATGAATATGGATGAACTTCAATTGTTTCACAACCAAATGAAAAAAGGTTTAAATAATAACAATTTTGAATATGTAGGCGAACCTAAATTAGATGGATTAGCTGTAGAACTTATTTATGAAGATGGTTATTTTGTAAAAGGTTCAACTAGAGGAGATGGTTATTTTGGTGAAGATATTACAGAAAACTTAAAAACTATAAAAAGCATTCCGTTATCTCTTAATTCTAAAATAAAAATTCCTAAAATTTTAGAAATTAGAGGAGAGGTATTTATTAATCATGATAATTTTTCTAAATTAAATAATCAAAGACTAGATAGTGGAGAAAGTATTTTTGCAAACCCACGAAATTGTGCAGCTGGTAGTTTAAGACAACTTAATTCCTCAATTACCGCAACTAGACCATTACAAATTTATTGTTATGGGCTTGGTTATATTGAAGACATGGTTCTTAATTCTCAAATTGATTTTTTAAAATTGTTGCCACAATGGGGATTCCCAGTTAATCCTGAAATTCAGATTGGTAAAGGATTTGATTTTCTAAATAAATATTATAATCATATTGAATCAATTAGACCAAATTTAAAATATGATATTGATGGTGTTGTTTTTAAAATTAATTCTTATGAATTGCAAAAATCACTAGGGACAAGAAGCCGTTCTCCAAGGTGGGCAATTGCAGCTAAATTAAAACCTACTCAATCTACTACTATTATTAATGATATTATTGCAAGTGTTGGCAGAACAGGAGCAATTACGCCAGTTGCAAAATTAAATCCAGTGAATGTTGGTGGTGTTATGGTATCAAATGCTACACTTCACAATCAGGATGAAATTAATAAAAAAGATATACACATTGGAGATACTGTTATTATTCAAAGAGCAGGCGATGTGATTCCAGAAATTGTAAAAGTAATTATTGAGAAAAGATCAACTCATGCTAAAAAATATATTATGCCAGATAATTGTCCTAGTTGTGATTCTAAAATCCATAAAATAGAAAGCGAAGCAATTGCACGTTGTTTAAATTCTCATTGCCCCGCTCAACTTGAAGGACGAATAACACATTTTGTTTCTAAAAATTGTATGAATATAGATGGATTAGGTAATAAAATTATTTTATCATTAATAAATAATAGTTTAATTACAAATATATCTGATATATTTAATCTACAGCAAAACGATATTGAAAATTTAGATAGGATGGGTGAAAAATCTGCTTCTAATCTAATTGCCTCAATTGAGAACTCAAAGCATACCACTATGGCTCGTTTCATTCATGCTCTAGGTATTAGGAATATTGGTGAGCATTTATCAAAAGTATTAGAAAATGTATTTGATGGAGATTTTTATAAATTGCAAAATGCAGAATATGCAGAATTAATTATGATTGATGAAGTAGGTGAGATTGTCGCAAAATCGATCATTGAATATTTTCAAAATTTAGAGAATTTGGCAATTATTGAGAATTGTTTTGCTTCGGGTGTTATTTTTTCTAAATCAATTAATAAATCTGATATACTTCAAAATAAAGTATTTGTTTTAACTGGCACTTTACCTTCTCTAAATAGAAATGAAGCTAAGAATATGATTATTGAAAATGGAGGCAAGGTCACTTCTTCTATTAGTAAAAAAACTGATTTTTTATTATGTGGTGATAAACCTGGTTCTAAATATAATAAAGCTTTAAATCTAGGTATTAAAATTATAAATGAAGATCAATTTAAGGAGTTTTTTAATGGATAATTTAAAAGAAATTTCTGTGAAAACATTAAACGAAAAAATTAATAATAATGAAAAATTTTTATTGATAGATGTTCGAGAAAATCAAGAATTAGTTATTTCAAAAATATCACAAGCCATTCATATTCCAATGAATACTATTCCTGATAATTTACATAAAATTGAATCTACGCAACCTGTTATCATTATGTGTAAATCTGGTGGACGCTCAGCTCAAGTTTGTGAATATTTACAAAATCAAGGATATTCAAATATTTATAATTTAAAAGGTGGGATTATTGGTTGGGCATTAGAAGTTGACCCAAG
>MDSZ01267750.1_pt1 | contig 13649 bp, 14 predicted proteins | sample 811201 | NCBI WGS metagenome assembly MDSZ01 (sample SAMN05326647, study PRJNA326480) | marine metagenome | isolation source: seawater | place: Indian Ocean: North | collected 2010
TCTTTGGAAAGAATTATTCCAGAGTCTAAAAAACCAAGAACCATTAAAATCAAATAAAGACTTGATTAAGGATAGGGTGTAAAAGCCCTATCCAACTTTTAGGTCGTAATTTAAAAAAACGTGCTTATATATAAGGCGTAAAGGAGAAAAGATGAGTAAAATAATTGGAATCGATTTAGGTACAACAAATTCATGTGTATCTATAATGGAAGGATCAGAAGCCAAAGTTATTGAGAATGCTGAAGGAACTAGAACTACACCATCAGTTGTATCATTTGGTGAAGAACAATTAGTAGGAACACCGGCTAAAAGACAAGCGGTAACGAATCCTACTAACACAATTTTCGCGGCAAAGCGATTAATTGGTAGAAAATTTGATGGAGACTCTGTACAGAAAGATATACAGACATCCCCATTTAAAATTGTAAAAGCAGATAACGGAGATGCATGGATAGAAAGTAATGGTGAAAAGTATTCGCCTTCTCAAATTTCCGCATTTGTTTTACAAAAAATGAAAGAAACGGCAGAAAAATATTTAGGCCAAGAAGTTACCAAAGCGGTAATTACTGTTCCTGCATATTTTAATGACTCACAACGACAAGCAACCAAAGATGCAGGTAAAATTGCAGGACTTGAAGTTGAACGTATTGTTAACGAGCCAACAGCGGCCGCACTTGCATATGGTTTAGATAAAAAGAAATCAGGCACAGTTGCAGTTTATGACTTAGGTGGTGGTACATTTGATATTTCAATCTTAGAAATAGGTGATGGTGTATTTGAAGTTAAGTCAACTAATGGTGATACGTCATTAGGTGGTGAAGATTTTGATAATGTTTTAGTTAACTATCTGGTAGATGAATTTAAAAAAGATTCAGGTGTTGACTTAAAAAATGATAATCTTGCACTTCAACGTATAAGAGAAGCGGCAGAAAAAGCAAAATGTGAATTATCATCAGCAACACAGACTGATATTAGTTTACCATTTATCACAGCAGACAAAACTGGACCAAAACATCTAAATCTTAAACTTACAAGAGCTAAATTTGAAGCACTAGTAGATGAACTAGTAGACAAAACATTAGAGCCTTGTAAAAAAGCATTAAAAGATTCAGGATTTAGTGCTGGAGATATTAGTGAAGTTATTCTTGTAGGCGGTATGACAAGAATGCCTAAGGTTCAAAAAGCAGTACAAGACTTTTTTGGTAAAGAACCACATAAAGGAGTTAATCCAGATGAAGTAGTGGCAATTGGTGCCGCGATTCAAGGTGGTGTATTGCAAGGTGATGTTAAGGATGTACTTTTATTAGATGTCACACCTTTATCACTTGGTATTGAAACACTAGGTGGTGTTACAACTAAATTAATCGAAAAGAACACAACCATCCCAACAAAGAAAAGTCAAACTTTCTCTACAGCAGATGACAATCAATCAGCAGTAACAATTAGAGTTACACAAGGTGAAAGAGAAATGGCGGCTGATAATAAACTATTAGGTAACTTTAATCTTGAAGGTATCGCACCGGCACCGCGAGGCATACCACAAATTGAAGTAACTTTTGACATAGATGCAAATGGTATTGTAAATGTTTCTGCCAAAGACAAAGGAACTGGCAAAGAACAGAAAATTACAATACAAGCATCAAGTGGATTAAGCGATGCTGACATAGAAAAGATGGTTAAAGATGCTGAAGCAAACAAAGAAGCTGATAAGAAGAAAAGAGACCAGGTAGAAACTAGGAATCAAGCTGATACTTTAGTACACTCTACTGAGAAAACTCTTAAAGAGCATGGTGATAAGTTATCAGAAGAAGATAAAAAGAAAATCGAAGGTGATATTTCTTCATTAAAGGCTTCATTAAGTGCAGATGATTCGGATAAAGTTAAAGAAGATATAAAATCTTTGTCAGAATCAGCAATGAAATTGGGAGAAGCAGTCTATAAATCACAACAAGAAGCACAGCCACAACAACAAGAAAAAACAGAAGAAGACAATGTAGTTGATGCTGATTACGAAGAAGTAGACAAAAAGTAAACGTTTATGGGTGTACTCGTTATTATATAATATTTTAATAAATACTTATATTAAAAAAATAGAAAAGGGTACACCCATGCAAATATTCAAAAATTATAAAACTTTTTTAGAGTGGTGGTGGTTTTTCTGTACAATAATATTAGCAGGAGCCGTACTTGGTACGTTCAACGTTTTTGAAATATTATGGCAGGCTGATCAAACAAAAATTACATTTTTAATTTTAGCTCTGTTTACAGGAATAACAATTCTATGTGGAAGAGAATCATATTTGTTATCCAAATCAATTACCAATAACGAAACCATAAGCAAAGAAACACAAAACCGATATGAAACAGGTTGGTTCTCATCGGAAATTTGTTTGACATTAGGCTTGATAGGAACAGTAAGTGGATTTATCTTAATGCTATCAGGAGCCTTTTCTGATTTGAATTTAGCTGATCCTAGTAGTGTTCAAAAAAGTCTATCTAACATGAGTTTAGGAATGAGTACAGCATTATATACAACATTAGTTGGATTGATTTGTAGTACACTTCTCAAATTACAATTTTTTAGACTCAATGTGTATTTAGAAAGCTATTTAGGCAAAGCTGAAAATGAGATTTAGAAATTATAATACAAATATTGCATTTATAGATATATTGTTTAATACTATTATTGGTATTACAATGATGTTTATTATTGCTTTTCTATTAATCAATCCTATTGCTAAAAAAGGTGACATTATTGTAAACGCAGAGTTTATTATAACAATGTCTTGGCCTGCTGAAAACAATGATGACATGGATCTATATCTCAAAGATCCAACAGGCAACGTTGTTTACTTCAGGGCTAAAGATAGAGGACTAACACACTTAGATAGAGATGACTTGGGTGCAACTAATGATACTATTGCAACTGATCACGGACCAATAGTTCACCAACTCAATGAAGAGCATATCACAATAAGAGGTATTGTTGAAGGTGAATATATTGTTAATGTACATTGGTATAATAAAAAACTTTCGCAGAAAGCTGAATTAAATAATGGAAACGAATATATAGCATCAACTGAAGTACCGGTGCAAGTAAAAGTAGAAAAACTTAATCCATATCAATTGATATGGGCAGGAGAAAAAATTTTTACACGTGATGGAGAAGAACAAACGTTTATTAGGTTTTATGTTGATTCGGAAGGAAAGGTTACAAGCATTAATCATTTAAGTTATTCATTAACAGATGGTGCAACACCAAACGGGAATTAATTATGATAGCAGGACACATTTTAGTATTTCTTGGATTGTCAATTTTAGCAAGTATGTTATGTTTGACTTTATTATATAGAAGTCATTTAAGAAAAACAGTACAAATTTTTGCAACATTAATGGTAGTATGTACCACTCTATTGATGTATCATGGATTAAAATCAATATATGGGTGGCCACATCCTACCGAATTACCAGAAGGGAAGAAAATACTAATATCTTTTATAGCCAATGAAGAAAAAGGGCATATATATTTGTGGTTAATCAGCAGATCTAATAGTGATGATACAATAGAGGAACTAAAAGGGTTAATTGATACTAGACAACCGCGAAGTATTAGTATACAATATGATAAAGAATTGCATAAACAGTTGGAAAAACTAAAAGAAATGTCCGGAGGTAATCCAATTGCAATTGATATTAAAACGTTAATAGGAAAAGAACAAGAAGGAGAATTTACATTGGGTGGAGAACAGAAGCAATATATTTTACCAGATGTAAAGATACAACCAAAGTAATAGGAAAAAATATGACATCACCAGCAAACGCAACACCAGAATCAAGATCACAATCATCAACAGATACAGAGCTTAAAGAGCCTGGTAGATTCCATGTTATCTTTCTAAATGACGATTATACTCCAATGGATTTTGTTCAAAAATTATTACAAGAAATTTTCTATCATGATGCAGACACATCATCGGAATTAACAAAGTTAATACATGAAAAAGGAAAAGGAGTTGCAGGAACTTATGTACATGAAGTTGCTGAACAAAAAGCAATTGAATCGACAACAATGGCTAGGTCAGCCGGACATCCACTTAATGTAACTGTTGAAGCGGAATAATGACACACGAAATAAGAGAAGAAATAATAAAAAATTTAAAAAAAGTATACGATCCTGAAATATCAATAAACATCTATGACCTAGGATTAGTATACGATATTAACTTAACGGAGTTACCTAAAGTTACTATCACTCACACTCTTACATCACCGTTCTGTCCAGCGGCAGATCAAATTATTGATGACATTAAAGGAGCAACGGAAGTTGTTGAGGGTGTAGATCTATGTATGATTATAACAACATTTGATCCACCGTTCGGTCCTGAGATGATGAGTGAAGAAGCTAGAATGGTATTAAACATATGAACATACAAGAATACGATAATGTAATTGAAAAATCTCAAAAAGTACAAAGCTATTGGAAAACAATTCCAGCACCAAAACGTGGAGAAGTAATTAGACTATTTGGTAATAAGTTAAGAACACATCTTGATGAACTAGGTGCGATGACAACAGCTGAAAGCAAAAAGATTTTTGTTGAAGGAGTAGGTGAAGTACAAGAAGTAGTTGATATGTGTGATTTCTCAGTTGGGTTATCCAGACAGTTATATGGATTGACAATGCCTTCGGAAAGACCAAATCATAGACTACAAGAAATTTGGCATCCACTAGGTGTAATAGGTGTAATTACCGCTTTTAATTTTCCAGTTGCTCCATGGGGTTGGAATTTTTGTTTGTCAATAGTATGTGGTAATAGTGTAGTATGGAAACCATCTCCTAAAACAATGAAAGTTGCTTATAGATGTAAAGAAATTTGGGACAGTACAGTTGAAGAATTTGGATTACCAGTACAAGACTTATTACTAATGGTAGAAGGTCATGTTGAAACAGCAGAGTGGATGGCAGACGATCCTAATATTGCTTTATTAAGTGCAACAGGTTCGACCGAAATGGGTTATTCATTAGCACCAAGAGTAGGTATGCGTTTAGGTAAATCACTTTATGAATTAGGTGGAAACAATGCAATGATAGTTTCTAAAGACGCAAATTTAGATTTAGCTATACGAGGTATTGTTTTTAGTGCAGTAGGAACTTGTGGACAAAGATGTACAACATTAAGAAGACTAATTGTGCATGAAGACATTTATGATCAAGTTGTACCAAAACTAATTAGTGCATATAGTACGTTACCAATTGGAGATCCAATGGATCAAAAGAATTTAGTAGGACCATTAATTAATGCTGAAGCATTAGAAAGAATGCAAAAAGTATTAGGCCATTGTAAACTAAAAGGATATACAGTACATGGAGGACAGCCATTAACAGAGTTAGGTGACGCATTTGTTAAACCTGCTATTGTAGAAACTCCGGATCAATGTGATTTGGTGAAAACAGAAACATTCGCACCAATTTTGTATGTGATGAAATATACTGAATTAGAAGAAGCAATCAGAATACAAAACGGTGTATCACAAGGATTAAGTTCTTGTATTTTTACTGATAATGTACAAGAAGCTGAAACATTTATTTCAGCAGTTGGATCAGATTGTGGAATAGTAAATGTTAATATAGGACCGTCGGGTGCAGAAATAGGTGGAGCATTCGGAGGAGAAAAAGACACCGGAGGTGGTAGAGAATCGGGTTCAGATGCTTGGAAACAATATATGAGAAGAACTACGGTGACTGTAAATTATGGTAAAGATTTACCATTAGCACAAGGAATTAAATTTGACATTTAATACATTTGTGTTATAATAAACAATATAAACAAAAAGGCAAAATTATGAGTAATCTTATTCCAATGGTAGTTGACCAAACGTCGAGAGGCGAAAGAAGTTATGACATTTATTCAAGACTTCTAAAAGAAAGAATTATATTTTTAACAGGTGAAATACATGATCATATGGCATCTGTCATTTGTGCCCAGTTATTATTTTTAGAATCTGAAGGTACAAATAAAGATATCTATATGTATATCAACTCACCAGGTGGTGCAGTTTCGGCCGGATTAGCAATTTATGATACAATGCAATATGTTAAACCAGATATATCAACAGTATGTATTGGTCAGGCCGCTAGTGCAGGATCATTATTATTAATGGCAGGTGCGGCTGGCAAACGTATTGCTCTTCCACATTCAAAAATAATGGTACATCAACCATCAGGTGGTTTTAGAGGACAAGCATCAGATATTGAAATTCATGCAAAAGATATTTTAGAAACAAGATCAACTTTAAATAATTTGTATGTTAAGCACACAGGTAAAGATTTACCTACTGTAGAAAAAGCAATGGAAAGAGATACTTTCATGACTGCTCAACAAGCCGCTGACTTTGGACTTATTGACAAGATTGAAGAAACTCGTGCATAATGTCATATGATATTTTTCATTTAAGTTACAAAGAAGCATACGCAGAAGAAACATATCAAAATCTTAAAAAAAACTTTCCGTGGGCTAGACGTGTTAAAGGAGTAAAAGGAATCTTTAATGCTCATCAACAATGCTCACAACAAGCATATACAGAGATGTTCTATGTAGTAGATGCTGATGCAGATTTGGATTCCAGTTTTGATTTTATGTATAAACCAACAAAATGGGATAGAGATAAAATTCATGTTTGGAGATGTAGGAATCCAGTTAATGATTTGATTTATGGTTACGGCGGAGTAAAATTATTTCCAACGCAAACTGTAAGAAAAGCAACTGACTGGAATATTGATTTCACTAGTTCGGTTGGTGGAGCAAGTAAATTTAAACCAATGCCACCTGTTAGTAATACTACAAGATTTAACACAGATCCTTTTAATACTTGGAAAAGTGCATTTAGAGAATGTACCAAATTGGCAAGTAAAATTATTGAGAATCAAAAAAACGATGAGACTGATGCTAGATTAGATGTATGGTGCGAAAAAGGTTCAGAAGCAAAGTATGGAAAATATTGTATTGCTGGAGCAAAAGCTGGAAGACAGTATGGATTGACTAATAGAAACAATCCTGTTATGCTTAATAATATAAATGATTTTGATTGGCTAAAGGAAACTTTTGATGCAAACACACGAACTATTGGATAGGTTTGAATTACTTTACCCTGACAACACAGCTCTGAGTGATCTTAGAAGGGCATATATTGAAAAAGATGTATCAAGTATAGTCCGAATCATTGATAAGAATAATAAAGCAGATTTACTGCGTTTCGTGATGGACGATCATATGTGGGGAGCATGGCCGGTATTAGACCAATATGCTCAAACTCAATTTGTTAAAGCCTTCAAAGATTTTTATGTTAATGATATAAAAATAGCAGATGATTGCTTTAGTAGAGGACAACTACAAAGTAAAATGTGGATCATTGAACAGTTAAAAAAATTAGATCTAAATTTAGGAACAATATTTTTGTGTGCTGGTTGGTATGGTACACTAGCAACAATGCTATTTGAAAATGAATTTAATATTAAAAAAATTAGAAGTTTTGATATTGATAGTAGCTGTTGGAAGATAGCCGAAACATTTAACAAACCGTGGGTAATGAAAGATTGGCAGTTTAAATCATGCACTCAAGATATTCACGATATTGATTATTCAACACACGTGTATAATGTTAATAGGTCAGATGGTACTATTTGTGAATTAACGGATTCGCCGGATACAATTATTAATACTAGTTGTGAACATTTAGAAAACTTTACAGAATGGTATAACAAGATACCTACAGGTAAATTGTTAATATTACAAACAAACAATTATTTTGATCTTGATGAACACGTGAATTGTTCAAAATCAGTTGAAGATTTTGGCAAAATAACTCCTATGCAAAAGGTGTATTTTGAAGGAGAATTAGGTCTAGAAAAGTATTCTCGCTACATGAGAATAGGACTTAAATAGTGTTAAGAGATGTACACGATAGATCAGATAAAAACAATACATTTAGAAATAACGCAAAAGTGTCAAGCCGCTTGTCCTATGTGCGATCGGAATCAAAATGGTGGAGCTCTAAATCCGCATATTAAATTAGACGAGCTTACCTTACAAGACTGTAAAAAAATATTTTCACCTACATTTATTAAACAATTAAAAAAACTTTATATGTGTGGTAACTTAGGTGATCCTGTTATTGCAGAAGATACGTTAGAAGTATTTGAATACTTCAGAGAATACAATCCAACTATATGGTTGAATATGCATACTAACGGAGGTGCGAAAAAACCCGAGTGGTGGGAAAGATTAGCTAAAGTAATTGGTAATCATGGAGATGTTACTTTTAGTATTGATGGCTTAGAAGACACTAATCATTTATATAGACAAAACGTAAACTGGAAACTTGTAGATCAAAATTTAAGAGCTTATGTAAATGCTGGAGGAAATGCAAGATGGGATTATCTGATATTTGAACACAATCAGCATCAAGTTGAACAAGCTGAAGCTTACGCAAAATCAATTGGAGTACAAAAGTTTCAATCTAAAAAAACTGGTAGGTTTATATCGGCAAAGTCTGAAAAGAAAGAAGAACACCAATCAGTTAATAGAAAAGGTAAACAAACTGCGTTGTTAAAAAAGCCTGATGAAAAATATCAGAATAAAGAATTAAAAAAATATGACACACTAATTGACAAATATGGATCAATGGACAATTACTATGATAAAGTGCCAATTTGGTGTAAAGTCAAAGAAGAAGGAAGTTTATATATTAGTGCTGAAGGACTAGCATTACCTTGTTGCTGGACTGCTGGCCGTATGTACAAGTGGTGGCATAAAGATCCTAAAGTAGAACAGATATGGAACCATATTGATGAAGCAGGCGGAAAAGAGTTTTTAGATGCAACAAATGGACTAGAAAAAGTTTTTGCAACAGGAATATTTGATTCAATTCAGCAAAGCTGGGATAAAGACAGTTGTAAATCTGGTAAATTAAAAGTTTGTTCAATGAAATGTGGTAAAGAATTTGATCCATTTGGTGCACAATTTGTCTAGTAAAAAAATCAAATAAGTAATAATATATTAACTAATAAGGAAAAAAATGAGTAAACGAAAATTACCATCTGATACTTTTTGTGCGTTACCGTGGATGCATTTATCTACAAGACCAGACGGCAATATGCGAGTATGCTGTACTGCCAATGCAAGTAGTGTGGGTCCGACAAACGATAAAGAACATGGAGGTCAAGTTGGTATATTACGTAGAGAAGATGGAGTACCTGCAAATTTAAACAATGCTGATTTAATGTCTAGTTGGAATAACAGCTACATGAAGAATGTACGTAAACAAATGCTCAATGGACAAAAACCACCAGCTTGTTTAAAATGCTATAAAGAAGAAGATGCAGGACATAATTCAAAACGTATGTGGGAAACTGACTATTGGTTAAACAGATATTCTTTAGATGAAATTGTAGGTGAGACAGCAGAAGACGGATCTATTCCACCTAAGATTAGATACATTGATTTACGTATGGGATCCAAATGTAATTTAAAATGCATCATGTGTAGTCCACATGATAGTTCATTGTGGGTCAAAGACTGGCAAGACGTATATCCAAAGATACAAAATCCTGTATTAAAAGATACAATGAGTTGGGATAACAAAGGTAAAGTGCATGGTGCCGCTTATAACTGGCACAAAGACAATCCTGTATTTTGGGAACAGCTATACGATCAAATACCTCATATGTATCAGTTATATTTTGCAGGCGGTGAATCAACTATCATTGAAGAACACTATACTTTATTAGAAGAGGTTATTAAGAGAGGCTATGCTCATAAAATAGAATTACGTTACAATTCAAATGGTGTTGAGATGCCACCTAGGTTATTTGAGATATGGAGTCATTTTAAAAGAGTACGTTTTCATTATAGTGTAGATTCAATCGGTGAAATGAATCGTTATATTCGTTTTCCTGCAGATTGGGAAAATACAGTTAAACAGTTTCATTTGTTAGATAACACAGAAGACAAAGTAGAAGTAACAATAGCCTGTGCGGTACAGGCTCTTAATATACATTATATTCCAGATTTTATTAAATGGAAGTTTGAGCAAAACTTCAAAAAAATAAATGTTTGGCCTTTAGGTGCAGGAATGTTAAATTATCATTTCGTGTACTGGCCAGGACAATTGAATGTAAAATCATTACCACAATGGTTTAAAAATAAAACAAAAGAAAAATATGAAGCATTTTATCCTTGGCTAGAGGAGAATTGGAAATTATCAGGAGCACCTAGCAAAGAAGAGTTTATGAATGCAAGTTATGGAATTAAAAGATTACAAGGTATGATCAAGTTTATGATGAGTGAAGATTGGTCAAGACGTATGCCTGAATTCAGAGAATACGTTACACAATTTGATGCTTATAGAAAAACAGACTTTGCAACTACTTTTCCAGAAATGGCAGGATTGTTAGATGAAACATTAGATAATAGTGTTGATGCTTCTGTTGGTGATCAAATTGATTCTAAACTAGAAAAGGAATTGGCAGATGGCGGAACGATCTAAAACATATTGTCCATACCCTTTTATATCTTCTCATGCAAACGTAAGCGGTAAGTTTGCTCCATGTTGTAATGCAGATACAGTTGCAAAACATTTAGGACTCACAAAAAAAGAAGCATACGAATATTCATTAGAAAGTAAAACATACAAAGAGTGGTTTAATGATCCTTTCATGAAAGATCTACGACAACAATTCATTGACGGCAAACGCCCAGCAATTTGCAAAGTGTGTTGGGATTCAGAAGACGTAGGAGCTGAAAGTTATCGAACTAATATATTAAGCAAATTTGAAATTAAAGATCCTTTAAATCCAACAATACAATACTTAGATTTAAAATTTTCAAATGAATGTAACCTTGCTTGTAGAATGTGTGATTATCATAGTTCAAACCAAATTGGTAAAGACATGGCTGAATTTGAAAAACGTGGCTGGGAACTTCCGTTAAATTGGGAAAGAAGTCCTCAGCAAGATAAAAGAATTGATGAAAATTTTATAAGAGGATATTCAGATGACGTGTTACATGAAATTGATAGCTTTATTCCGGACTTGCGATATTTAAAAGTTACAGGTGGAGAACCAACTATATCTAAACAGTTCAATAGAATAATTGATTCAGCTATTTCATCAGGACATTGTGAACATATTGACTTGTGGTTAACAACTAACGCAACTAGACTAACACCAGAATATTTGCAAAAACTAAAAGGTTTTAAAAGTATATTTTTGAATATTAGTGTTGATGGATATGGAACAACTTACAACTATATACGTTATCCTTTCAAATGGGAAAACTTTGAAAAAAGAATAGAAGATATAGTAAACTTTAAAAAATCAAACCCAGACTTAAATTTTGAATTCAATTTTACCTGTGTTCCGCAGTTATATAATGTTGAAAATTTGCCAAAGCTACAAGAGTGGGTAAAACGAATCAAAGCATCAGATGTATTTTTACAGCCACAGATAGGTCCTACTGATACAGACCACGATTGGAAATGGTTACCGATAGATATATTACGAGATAGTATATCTAAAATATCACCTAATAGAAACTCAATGTCTTTTATCAATTTGGTATTAAAACACATTAAAGATCCTTTTGTTGAACCAGTAAATAATAAGCAATTAACTACAATTAAAACAAATACAGTAAGAGTAGATACTGTACGTAAACAAAACTATTTAGATTCTTTAGAAGAACAAACAATTAAATGGCTAGAAGGGATAAAAGTAGATGTTAGATAAAGAAGTATTTTTACCAGACCATAAAGCTCTTTATAGAGCCGAATATCAAAAACGTATAGCAGATGCTCCATGGAAAGAATGGTTATCAAAGCCAAACTTTTTTATGGTGCGTGATGAATACCTAGATAAGATTCATGAATGGATACACTCAACAAAACTTAATAAAGTGACAGGATTAGACAGATTCAAGTGTAGACACATGACAGTTGGTAGTACCCATGCGTTTGATGAAGCCTATTATAGATATAGTGAAATACAAAGTAGACGTTTAAGAACATTTCGTGGTGAGTATGCCTATCACAAAAGAATACGTACTGATAGAGTAAGACTTGATGATAAGGAAGGAAACTATTTAGGTGTTGAAGAAAACGATTGGGTAATTTTAAGTCAGCCGTTTTGTGGTAATGGCGGAGAACAACCGCATATTAAAACTTTGTTAGATGATTGTTTAGCAAAAGGTGTACCAGTTGTGATAGATTGTGCATGGTATGGTACTTGTAGAGATATTCATATTGATGTCACACATCCGGCTATCAAAGAAGTTTGCTTTTCATTGACAAAAGGAATTGGACTAGGTAATATCAGATCAGGTGCACGGTATTCTAACTATGAAGATGATCATTTGCCTATTGCTCAGCAAAATTTATATAATCATTTGCCTTTGAGCTGTGCCCAAGTAGGAATATGGCAAATGGATGCATTTAGTCCTGACAATCAATGGGAAACTTTTGGCCACATCAATGAAAAACTCATAAAAGAAAATGGCTTGATTCAAACAAACTGTATTCATGTAGCATTGTTAGAAAAAGGTCACCCAGATTACGGATATTTTGAAATAGAAGATAGCAGATCTAAAGTAGGTTTACGATTTGCATTAAAAAAGGAATATAAAAGATTGAAAGATGCCAAGTAGTAAAGTTTATCATAAACCATGGTGTAATGCTCCGTTCGTAGGAATTGATGTAAAAAGTGCGGATGGATCGGTTGGATTTTGTTGCGTTCAAGAACCTAAATTTTCTTTAGATGATTATAATAATTCTGCTGAAGAATTTTGGACAAGTGCTGATGCACAACGAGTTAGACAAGATTTCATTGATGGTAAATGGCCTTCTGTTTGTGCTTCTTGCGAATATATGGAAAGGAATGGTCTTGATTCTGATGTGTCAACGTTTGAACAATTTACAGGAGACTTTCAACCTAACTTAATAACAGGATCAGATGATTTTAAAAAACCTATATACATTGATTATAGGCCTGATAATTTATGTAACTTGGCTTGTTCACATTGTACACCAGGTAACAGCACCAAGATTGAAGAAATAGCTAAATCTGATGATAAATGGAAAGAGATATGGCCTAGGAGTGTTGAGAATGTTGCAAAAGCCAGAGAACTCAATATAGATACTGACAAAATGTTCACTGAAATGGTAAGTGACAATACACAAATAATAAAATTATTAGGAGGTGAACCAACTATTAATTTAAAAGTACAAAATTCTTTACAGTATTGTATTGATAACGGTTATGCAAAAAACATAAATTTAAAAGTTACAACCAATTTTACAAATTTAAACAAAACTTTTAAACAATTCGATCATTTCAAGACAATTAAAATTAATGCTAGTTTAGATGCCTGTGGAGACACTTACAATTATATTAGGTATCCTGGAAAATGGCATAACATTAGAAAAAATATAGAAAAACATTTTGATGATACTTTACATCAACCAAAGCATAAATTTTTTATTAATCTTTGCTGGATGGTCAATAATGCATTCACAACAAAGGACTGGATACCAGAGCTGTTTGAGTTATGGTTTGATGTTCGTTTAGCAAAATATAAAAAAGCAGGTATAACTCATAAA
>MDSZ01118783.1_pt1 | contig 13648 bp, 13 predicted proteins | sample 811201 | NCBI WGS metagenome assembly MDSZ01 (sample SAMN05326647, study PRJNA326480) | marine metagenome | isolation source: seawater | place: Indian Ocean: North | collected 2010
CAATATTTGAAATAGGTCCTATTTTTAAAGGTTCTAATCCAGGTGAGCAAAGTACAGTGGTTTGTGGTTTGTCAGCTGGTAAAAGAAATAGATTATCTTGGATAGATAAAGAGAGAGACATAGATGTATTTGATGTTAAAAGGGATGTAATTCAAACTCTAGTTGAGGCTGGCTATAATTCTGATAAATTTTTTATTGATAGTAAAACTCCCAATTATTATCATCCTGGTAAATCAGGTAGGTTATTCCTAAATGAAAGAAAAGATCTAGTTGCTGCTTATTTTGGTGAGATACATCCAAATATTTTAAAAAAAATAGATATAAAAACAGAGACATTAGTAGGATTTGAAATTTTCATAGATAATTTGAAGTTGCCCAAGAAAACACTGAATGATCAAAAAACAAAGTTTGTAGTTTCAGACTATCAAAAATCAGAGAGAGATTTTGCGTTTATAGTAGATAAAAATGTAAGTTCTCAAGATTTAACAAATGCAATTTCGAGTGTTGATCAAAATTTAATTAGCAACATAAAGATTTTTGATGTTTATGAAGGTGTCAACATTCCTAAAAATCAAAAATCAATAGCAATTAGTGTTACAATTCAATCACTTGAAAAAACATTAAATGATAGTGATTTAGAAAAAATAAATAAATTGATTATTGAGACAGTAGAAAATAAAACTGGCGCTAAAATTCGAGCTTAAAAATTAAATGAGCACCATTGAAAATATAAGAAACTTTGCAATCATCGCTCATATAGATCATGGTAAGTCAACAATAGCCGATAGAATTATACACAAATGTGGTGGCTTGACAGAAAGAGAAATGAAAGCTCAAGTTCTTGACTCTATGGATATTGAAAGAGAGAGAGGAATAACTATTAAAGCTCAAACTGTAAAATTAAATTATAAGGCTAAAAATGGTAAAGAATATATTTTAAATATAATAGATACCCCAGGGCATGTAGATTTTAGCTATGAAGTAAGTAGGTCTCTTTATGCCTGTGAAGGATCGATATTAATTGTAGATAGTACTCAAGGAGTAGAAGCTCAAACACTGGCTAATGTTTACCAAGCATTAGATATTAATCATGAAATTATTCCTGTATTGAATAAAATTGATTTACCAGCTTCAGATCTAGAAAGGACAAACAAGCAAATTGAAGATGTAATAGGCATAGATACAGAAAATGCTGTTCCATGTTCAGGAAAAACAGGAGAAGGTATTGAAGAAATTTTGGAACAAATTATCATACAATTACCAGGACCAAAAGGAAACCCCAACAATGATTTAAAATGTTTATTAGTTGACAGTTGGTATGATACTTATTTAGGAGTAGTTATTTTAGTGAGAGTTATAAATGGTAAAATAACTAAAAATATGAAGATAAAAATGCTTTCAACAGATCAAGATCATATAGTTGAAAAGGTGGGAGTTTTTACACCTAAAGCAAAAGATATAAATGAACTTAACTCTGGTGAAATTGGTTTTATAACAACAGGCATTAAAGTTTTATCTGAAACTAAGGTAGGTGATACTATTTGTGATGCAACAAAACCAAAAATAGATCCTTTGCCAGGTTTTAAACCAAGCAAACCTGTAGTTTTCTGTGGACTTTTTCCAGTAGATAGTTCTGAATATCAGAAACTAAAGGATGGACTAGCAAAGTTACAATTAAACGATGCAAGTTTTTCTTTTGAAGCCGAGTCGTCATCTGCATTAGGATTAGGATTTAGATGTGGTTTTTTAGGACTACTTCATTTGGAAATAATTACAGAAAGATTAGAAAGAGAATTTGATGTTAATTTACTTACAACAACACCTGGTGTTGTGTACAAAATAAATTTGAATGGAGGAAAAATTATTGATTTACAAAATCCGTCGAGTCTTCCAGATCCAACATTAATTAGTTCTATTGAAGAACCTTGGATTAAAGCAACGGTCATAACTCCAGATGAATATTTAGGTTCAATTATAAAACTATGTCAGGATAAAAGAGGCATACAAACTAATTTGAGTTATTCAGGAAATAGAGCAGTTTTAAGTTATGAACTTCCCTTGAATGAAGTTGTATTTGATTTTAATGATCGAATAAAGTCAATGACAAGTGGATATGCTAGCTTTGATTATGAAATCATAGGTCATAGAGAAGGCGATCTAGTTAAACTTGGAATATTAGTTAATGGTGAACCAGTGGATGCACTTGCAATGATGATTCATAAAGATTTTGCGCAAAGGACGGGAAGAGAAGTTTGTGAAAAACTTAAGGATTTAATCCCAAGGCATAATTTTATGATACCAGTTCAAGCAGCTATAGGAGGAAAAATTATTGCACGAGAAACAATTAAGGGATTTAAAAAAGATGTTTTAACTAAAATTCACGGGGGTGGAGCAACCGATCGAAAAAGAAAATTATTAGAAAAACAAAAAAAAGGTAAAGCAAGATCTAAACAATTTGGAAGAGTTGAAATCCCTCAAGAAGCATTCATTGGTGTTTTAAAAATTAATAAGGATAAATAAATGAGCAAGATCATTGATTGTGTAACTTTTTTTCAAGAAAATTTACAAATGGAAATTAGATTTTCTATATTAAAAGATGTGGTAGATAAATTTGTAGTGTGTGAATCTGTTTATGATCATAGAGGAAATTCAAAAAAAATAAATTTTTCAAAAGATAATTATCCAGAAGTAAGACATAAAATTGAACACATTATTTTAGATCGACAATTTCCATCAAACAATACACCATGGCAAAACCAAGCTTGGCAAAGAGAATTTATCTTTAATGGAATATTAAATGAAGCACCAGAAGACTACATAATGTATTCCGATCCAGATGAAATACCAAATCCTAAATTGTTAAAAAATTTCAATTTAAAAAATAAATACGGAATTTTTTTTCAAAAAATGTTTACATATAAAATAAATTTATTTAACAAACATGAAACACCATGGGAAGGTACAAGAATCTGTAAAAAAAAAAATTTAAAGTCAATAGACTGGTTGAGACAAAAAGTTGTATCTAAAAATTTGAAATATGGTTTCTGGAGATTTGATAAAGAAAAAAATATTGAAATAATTAAAGATGGCGGATGGCATTTCAATTATCTTTTAGAGCCAAAAGATATTACAAAAAAATTTAAAAGCTTAGCTGAAACAAGTTGGGATAAAGAGAAATATTATAATGAAGAAGTTATAAAAGATAAAATTAAAAAAAAAGAAGATTTATTTGAAAGAGGTCACAAATTTGAACATGTATTAATTGATGACAGTTATCCAGATTATTTAAGAAAAAATCAGGAAAAGTATTCAAAATGGATATTAGATGAATAAAAAGATTGTATCTACAAAATTTAAAGATTTAAAATCCTATGCACAAAAAAATAAACAGAAGTATCTTAAATCAAAACCTTTTCCACATATAATAATTAAAAATTTTTTTGATAAAAAATTTTTAGAAAAGATATTAAATGAATTTCCAGATCTTCAAAAAATCGATTCTTCCTTAAATTATAGTAATAAAAATGAGATAAAGTTTGCTAATAATGACAAAAAAAGATTTAAAAAAAATACGAAATCCATATTTAATTATTTAAATTCAAAAAAATTTATAAATTTTCTACAAGAGTTAACCTCAATTAATGAAAAAATTTTACCAGATATGTCTCTAAGTGGGGGCGGTTTACATGAAATAAAAAGAGGAGGTGTTCTAAAAGTTCATACAGATTTTAATAAACATCCTAAAATAAATCTAGATAGAAGAATAAATATTTTGATTTATTTAAATAAAAGATGGAAAAAAAAATATGGCGGAAGCTTAGAATTATGGAATAAAACCATGAAAAAATGTGAAAAAAAAATATTACCCAATTTTAACACAATGGTAATTTTTTCTACAAATGATTATACAAATCATGGACATCCAAATCCTTTAAATTGTCCAAAAAATATGTCTAGAAAATCTTTAGCAACATATTATTTTTCAAGAGGAAGACCTGCTAACGAAATATCAAAAAGTGTTTATAAAAATACTACAATTTTTAAAAATAGAAAAGGTTCAAAGAATGATGTTTTGACAAATGAAAATAAGTTAAAATCCTTTGCTAGAAATTTGAAATTTTTTCAAAATTTAAAGAATTTTGAAAAAAGATATTTAAGAACAGGAAAGTCAAAAAAAAGAAGAAAAAATTAATGGAGAGGTGGCCGAGTGGTTGAAGGCGCACGCTTGGAAAGCGTGTAAAGGGGAAACTCTTTCATGGGTTCGAATCCCATTCTCTCCGCCAATGTGATATAAAAATTAAATGATCTTATTATGTCTATGATTTTTAGGATCAATATAAATTACAGGCAAAACCTTATAAGTAGTATTATTTTTTATCCAGAAAGAAAAATATCTCTCTGCAAGAAAATCAAAAATCCTTACCTGTCCATACCCCTTCAAAGTTTCTTTATTAAACAAATTTTCACATTTGAATATCCATTTAAATGTATCATTACATAATTTTTCAAATTTTGATTTTTTTAAAATAAAAATGCTGAAAGGATAATATTCTGTTTCTGAATTAATGTAAGTTAGGAATTTTTGTTTTTCATTTTTTTTCATAAAATTTGATGCTTTTTTAAGACCATCATACATATGAAACATATCGAAATGTAAATTAATAGTGTGTAATTTTTTATTAAAAAGTATCAAAGGATTCTTAATTAAATTTTTTCCACCTTTTTTAATAATTTTTGACGTTTTATAACCAGAAAGATTTTGTGAAGAAACCACTATTGCATCATATTTAAACTTTTTTGGAATAGCATTTAATAAATTTTTTTTTAAATTACTGAGGTTAATTTTCTTACTGTGTTTTTCTTTCAACCAAAATCTTCTATAATGACAAATACCGACCCAATCATTTTTATTATATTTTTTTAACTCGTTTTTCCAAATCCAATAAATAGAAGTAAGCGTTCCAAAATTAAAATTTTTTTTTGAAATATTTTTATCTCTATTATCTAACAACCAATTTTTAGGAAAAATATTTTTTTTATAATGAGCACCGCCAACAATGATTTGTAAATTCATCTTTTTTAAAAATGAAAAATATTTATGAGTGATGCAATAAATTTTTAAATTATTAGATTTCATATTTTTGAATTTAGTCTTATAAACATATAAATGAGTTATATAATTATAGAAAAATGTCAAATCTGCAATCATAGATTAAACAACTTTATTGATTTGGGAAAACAACCTCTTTGTGATGATTTACTTTCAATTCCAAAAAAAAATATGTTTTATAAACTGGAAGTTAAGTTTTGTGAAAAGTGTTTAACAGCATATCAAAAATATAATATTGTAAAAAAAAGACTATTTCCAAAAAGATATCATTATAGATCCGCAAATACAAAAGATGTTTTAGTTGGAATGAATGACTTGGTAAAAAAAATTCAAAAAAAAAAAAATTTAAGAAAAAAAATAGTGTTGGATATAGGATGTAATGATGGAAGTTTATTGGATATTTTTAGAAAAAAAGGATCTATTACATATGGAATTGAACCTACAAACGCATATTTAGAAGCAAAGAAAAAAGGTCACAAAATTTTCAATAATTATTTTAATTTTAGTTTATCAAATAAAATTAAAAAAAAGATCAAGAAATTTGATGTCATTACATTTACAAATGTATTCGCACATATTGAAGATTTTAAGGATTTAATTAGATCTTTAAAAAATTTAGTTTCAAATCAAACATTGATAGTAATAGAAAATCATTATTTAAAAGAAGTTGTTGAAAAAAATCAATTTGATACTTTTTATCATGAACATCCGAGAACATATAGTTTAAATTCATTTAATAAAATTTCTCAATTATTAGGATTAAATATTTTAGATTTTAATTTTGTTAAAAGATATAATGGTAATTTAAGAGTTTTTTTAAGTAATTCTAATAAAAGTTCGGCTAAACTCTATAAAGAATTAGAAAAAGAAAAAAAAATAATTTTTAAATATAAAAACATGAAGCATAAAATCAACAAATGGAAAAAAAATAAGAAAAAAGAATTAACAAATCTGGTCAAAAAATTTGGACCTTTGCCAGCTAAAGCTTTTCCAGGTAGAGCATCAATTCTTATAAATCTTTTGAAATTAGATAACAAAATTGTATCAAATATTTATGAAAAAAACTCATCTTTAAAAATTAATAAATATGCTCCTGGTACAAATATCAAAATTATAAAGGAAAAATTTTTAAAAAAAGAAATTAATAAAAAAAAAATTATATTAAATTTTGCCTGGCATATATCTAAGGAAATTAAGAATTATTTAAAAAATGAATTTAATTATAGTGGAAAAATAGTAAATATAATTTCAAAAAAAGATTTTTAGTGAATACTTTAATTTTAGGATCTGGATTTGGTTTGTATGGGTATCTTCCATCTGTTGTTTTTTATTCAAAAAAAATTTTTTTAGATAAGAAATATAAAAACAAATTTCAAAAGAGAAATATTCTCAAGAAAATAGAAAAAAAAATTTCCTGGTATGACACTCTTGAAAAAATAATTAAAGATATTGATTATTTAATAATTGCCAAAAATCCCTTAAGTCAATTCGATTTTTTAAAAAAAATTTTGAAACTTACAAAAAAATTAAATCATGTATTTTTAGAAAAACCAATACATATAACCCCAAAAAAATCATTAAATGTAATTCGGTTTCTAAAAAAAAATAATATCAAATTTAGTGTTGGATTTATTTTTGAATACTTGAATTGGTTTATTTATTTGAAAAAAAAAAAAAATTTAGAAATTATCTGGTCAATAAAAAAAAAGAATATTTTAAGTTCGTGGAAATATGACAAAAAAAGGGGTGGTGGTTTAATCAGATTTTATGGAATACATTTTTTAAAATTATTTTGTGATCTTAATTTTAATAAGATAGAAAAAAATATTCTTCTAAAAAACCATTGGTATTTAATCGTTAGTGATAAAGAAAAGAATAAAATTTCATTAAATATTAAGTACGAAAATAAAGATAAATTTTTAATAAAAAATGAAAATAAAATATACTTTAATAAAATTAATCCATTTGGTAAAATGATTAAAAAAAATAAAAACGATCCAAGAGTTTCAGTTTTAAAAAGGTATATTCATACCAAAATTAAAAAAAAACAAAATAACACTTCAGAATACGAAACTTTTGTTAAATTTTGGCAAAAAGTTGAAAAAAACATTAATTTAAAAAATTAACAATTTGATCTTTTGTTTTAGAGAACAAATCCTCTTTTTTTTGGAGATATAAATTTATAGTAAGAATTAAGCTTTTTGTTAAATTTAATTTTGGACGCCATTTTAAATCTTTAAAGATTTTTTTTGCAGAAAGTTTAAGATATTTTTTTTCTTTAATTTTACTTTTGATTTTTCTTATTTTCAGATTTTTAATTTGAGTTTTAGTATTAATTATACCTAAAATTTTACTTACACTTACCTGTGATTTTTTATCGGGAGCCAGATTATAAGTTTGAGTAATATTTTTTTTAATATCTTTATTAATTATGATCAGAAAAGCATTAATCACATCTAGGATATGTAGCCAGGGTCGGGTAGAGTGGATAGATCTAATTTTAACTTTTTGTTTATTACGAAATGCTTTAATTATATCTGGCAACAATCTATTTTGGCCCCAATCTCCTCCACCTATTATATTTCCTGATCTAATGAGTACCATTTTTTTATTTAAAAAACTGTAATTATAGCTTTGACTAATTATATCCTGACAAGATTTACTGGCACTATAAGGATCAAGTCCTCCTAAGTTAGATTTTTCATTCAATGTCTTAAAATCATTTTGATAAACTTTATCAGAAGTAAAAATAACTATTTTTTTTACAGAACTTATTTTTCTTATCATTTCAAAAATTTTGATTGATCCAAAAATATTTGTTGAAAAGGTTTTTTTTGGATTTTCAAATCCTTTTTGAACTATAGGTTGTGAAGCTAAATGGATAATAATTTCTGGTTTAAAACCAATTATAGTATTCTTAATTTTATTTAAATTATTTATATCACAATAAACTGTTTTAATTTTTTTTTTAAATTGTGAAGTATTGGATATATAATTTTGATTACTCATTTTAAGTGAAATACCTAAGACTTTTACATCAAAAAGATCAAGGGCTATACTTAACCAAGAACCTATAAAACCAGTATTACCAAAAATCAAAATTTTTTTATTTTTAAGGTTTTTATACATTTCTAAAAATTACCAAACTTTCCATTTAGATTTTTTATTTTTCCACAGATAATTTAAATCTTTTTTCTCTCTTAAAGTATCCATGCATGCCCAAAAATCATTATGTTTATAAGCTGATAATTGATTTGTTTTTGTCAACTTTGTTAAGCAATCTTTTTCAAAAACTGTCTTATCATTTCGTAAATACTTAAATATTTTTTTTGATAATACAAAAAAACCTCCATTAATATATTCCATTGGTTTCTCTTTGATATTACTTACCAAAAAATTTTTATTAATTGACAAAATTCCTTTTGGATTTTTATACTTAACAGCAGTCAAGGTAGCTATTTTTTTTTTATCTTTATGAAATTTAATAAGCTTATTTACATTTACATTTGAAAGACCATCACCATAAGATAAACAAAAGTTTTCATCCTTTTTGATAAACTTTTGAATTCTTTTAATTCTTCCTCCTGTCATAGTGTGGAGACCAGTATTTACAAAAGAAATTTTCCAATTTTCTTCTTTTTGATATTTTTCTAATTCATCTTCAATCATATAACCCTTATAACCAAGACAAATAACAAAATCTTTATAACCATAATGAGAGTAAATTTTCATAATATGCCAAATGATTGGTTTAGATCCAATCCTTACAAGAGGCTTGGGCTTTATGTTAGTTTCCTCGGACAACCTAGTACCATATCCTCCTGCTAAAATAACTATTTTCATAATTTAATTTTAATTAATCAGACTCACTTTTTTGTTCTAATATGCGTATAACATAAAATATGAAAAAAAATTATAAAGATATTACAGTTATATTAACTTTATATAAAACTCCTATTAATAAACTGGATAATTTAAGAAATTATAAAAATTATAAAATAATTATCTTTGATCAAGGGAAAAACAATTACGCGAAAAAATACCTTAAAAATAAACTAAACTTAAATTTTAAATATTACAGCTTTAAAAAAAATATTGGATTAAGTAAAGCATCTAATTTTTTGCTTTCTAAAGTTAGAACAAAATATTGTTTATTTACTCAACCTGATATTTTGATAAGTAATTTTTCAATACAAACTTTATATAAAACAATTAAAAAAAGAAAAGATGTTATTTTTGTATCTCCAAACCATAAAAAAAATTTAAGAGGGAAATTTGATTACAAGATTTTAAAAAAATTAAATTTTTCATGCATTATGTGTGATGTAAAAAAGTTAAATAAGGTTGGTTTCTTTGATGAAGACTTTTTTCTTTATTGGGAAGATATTTTTCTGGAAAGAAAAATAAACTCAACAAAATATAAAATGGCTATGTCTATTAATGCATTTGCAAAACATGACAGTAGTAATTCTTCCGAGAATAACTATAAAACTGATTTTTTGAGATCTTCAAATTTTTTATTTGGAGAATTAGTTTTTGATTTTAAATTAAAAAAATTGAGATTTATTAAAATTTTTAGAAAGTTGACGCAAAATATAATTTTATTTATCTTTAATATTTTATTTTTTCAATTAAAAGGTTCATTAAAAAACATTGCTTATATAATTGGAATCTTAAAATTTTTAATTTTTTATATAAGTAAAATTAAATAGAATGAAAAAATTTTTAGATTTAGGATTACAACCTTTAGCAAATTCTTATTTAGACAACAAAAGTTTAAATCATAAAGAAAAAAAATTTCGTCTTGTTATTGGTTTTAATCCAAAAAATTATTTAGTTTCAATACTAAATACTGTTCCAAAGGAAAAGATGTTTAACGAGAAATATCCTTATAAATCTTCAGAATCAAAAACTATGAAAAAATCTTTTAAACTTCTTTCTCAAAAAATAAAAAAAAGATTTAAGCCAAATCTAGTTTTAGAAATTGGAAGTAATGATGGAGCATTCATTAAAAATTTTAGAAAGAATAAAATAATAGGAGTTGAACCTTGCAAAAATTTGGCAAAAATTACAAGCAGGAGTGGATATAAAACTTTCTCAGAATATTGGGACACATCCCTAGCAAAAAAAATTACAAAAAAAAAAAAAATTGATCTAATTTATTCAGCCAATACTTTGAGTCACATAAAAAATTTTTCTGAAATATTCAAAGCTGTGAATTTATCACTTAGTGATAATGGCATTTTAATTCTTGAGGATCCATCATTATTAGAATGTATAAAAAATATTGCATACGATCAGTTTTATTGTGAACATATTTATGTTTTTTCAACAATTGCTTTACAAAAAATTCTTGATCAGTTTGGATTAGAGATATTTGATATTGAAAATACCAAAACTCATGGAGGTTCTAATAGATACTTTATCAAAAATAAAAAAAATAAATTTTATAAGATAAATAAAAGACTTAAAATAAATATTAATTTAGAAAGAAAAAGAGGATTGCATAAATTTGAAACTTATAAAAATTTTGCACGAAAGGTTTCTATTTCGAAAGAAAGATTGAACAAAATTTTTAAAACTTTACGGGCAAAAAATAAAAAAATTATTGGATACGGTGCTACAGCTAAATCATGTACAGTATTAAATTATTGTAAGATAGGATCAGAAAAAATTGATTTTTTTTATGATACTACCTCATACAAAATTGGAAAATTTCTTCCAGGTAGTAAAATTGAGATAAAAAAATATAAAAAATTATCTATTAAAGATGTGGAATATGTTTTTCTTGGAGCTTGGAATTTTAAAAATGAGATATTTAAAAAAGAGCATAAATTTATTAAGCTAGGTGGTAAATTTATTACTCACATCCCTGTTCCTAAAATTATTTAAAGTCTGTAAAATTAATACCCACTTTGTCTTTTTTAGATAAAAGTGGTTTTTTTATAGGCCATTTAATTTTTAAGTCTTTGTCATTCCATTTTATAGTTGTCTCACTATTTTTATCTCTATAATTTGAGCATTTGTAATAAACTGCACATTCTTTAGACAAACAAAGAAACCCATGTGCAAATTTCTCTGGAATATATAAGGAAAAATTCGACTTCTGTGAAATTTCTATTGAAAAATGTTTACCATAAGTTTTTGAGTTTTTTCTTAAATCAACAACTACATCTAAAATTTTTCCTTGTACTACAGTAATAATCTTGGCTTGGCTTTTTTTAGTCTGTAAATGCATACCTCTAAGTGTGTTTTTTTTTGAGTAAGAAAAACAATCAAAAATAAATTTTTTTTTAAGTATTTTGTTTTTCTCAACTTCTTTAAAAAAACCTCTTTTGTCTTTGTAGATAGATGTTTTTAAAAGTAGTAGATCTTTTATTTTAGTTTTTATTATTTTCATTTAAAATTCATTTTCTATTTTTTTTTGTAAATTTCTGTCAGCTTTCCACCCTGGTAAAACACGAATTTTACTTATAAACGGTTTTTCTGTTTTTTTATTCAAAAATTTTACTTTTATTTTTTTACTTGATTTTTTGTTAATTCTTGAAATTAAATTAGAGATTTTAATATTTTTGCTATGTTTGAGACAATAATTGTCACTTTTTAAATTTTTTTTGAGTAAAATATTTACTGCTTTTACAATATCATTTACATGGACAATATTTAATTCGAGTTTATCAGATATAACTTTTGTCTCTAAATTTTCTTTATAATTTTTAATTAATATTGGAATCAATTTTTTTCTTTTATCAAATTCACCAAAACTTTCAAAAAATTTGAGGTTATAACACTTTAAATTTTTCTTTCGTGATGAATAAAATTTTAAGATCATTTCAAAACCTGATTTCGTTGATGCATAAAAATTTTTTGGAAGATAATCTTTTCCATTCATATGTTGCATCATTGTTCCAAGATTAATAATTTTTTTTACTTTCAAATAAATGCTTTCTAAAATTATAGTAGGAAAAATAATGTTTGAATTTACAAATAAAGGTATCTCATTTTGTTTATGAGAGTTTTTGTATAGTGTTGCAAAATTAACGAAATAATCAATTTTTTTATTTTTTAATTTATCATTTATTTCTTCAATTTTTGAATAAAAAATAGAATTATATTTTTGATTATATTTTCTTTTCAAAGATCTTAATTCTTTATTTTTTTTATTTTTTTTTCTTAAAATATCTAATACGTTATAACCATTATAAAGAGCATTCTTTAAAAAAATTTTTCCAATAAACCCAGAGGTACCGGTCAATAAGATTGTTTTTGTTTTCAAATTATAATTTTCTTTAAGTAGTTGCTGTATTCACAATTTCCGTAAAACTTTATGTTTTGTCTAATCTTATTTTTATCTATCCAATTTTTTAGTAAAGAAATTTCTTCTAAACATGCTATTTTTATTCCCTGAACCTCTTCTACAGATTTAACATAATTTGATACGTTACTTAAGTCTTGTATTTTTCCAGCATCAGACCAAATTGCACCTCTGCCTATAACTTCATATTTTAATTGATAATTTTTTTTATATATATTGATCAGATCTGTTATTTCCAACTCTTTTCTTTTTGAAGGTTTTAATTTTTTTACATATTTACAAACTTTGTTATCAAAAAAATATAATCCAGTTATTGCATTATTTGATATAAATTTTTTTGGCTTCTCAATTATTTTTTCTATAATTCCATTTTTGATTTTTGCAATGCCGTAATTTTCAGGTCTCAAAACCTCTTTCAAAAAAATTGTAGCACCAACTTTATGTTTTGATGACTTTTCAAGTTTTTTTGTTAGGCTTTGTCCATAAAAAAAATTGTCACCAAGTATTAGTGCTACATTATCTTTTGCTATAAATGATTTCCCTAGGTTAAATGCATCAGGTAGTCCTTTTGGCTTATTTTGAATTTTATAATATATTTTTAGGCCATATCTTGAACCATCTCCCAACAAACTTTTAAAATTATCTACTTGCCCCGGGTTAACAATCATTAAAATTTTTCGTATGTTAGCTAACATCATTACTGAGAGTGGATAAAAAATCATAGGCTTGTCATGGATAGGTAACAACTGTTTGTTTACAGATTTAGTTAATGGACTTAGTCTAGTGCCCGTTCCACCTGCAAGAATAATACCTTTTTTTATCATTTCGGTTTGTAAAAACCCAACATATATTAAAACTTCTGTATTTAAATAGTATTATTTATGTTATTATATTTTTTTCCAAAAAATGAAAAATAATAATTACCAGGCAGATTCAATCAAAGTTTTAAAGGGCTTAGAAGCAGTTCGAAAAAGACCTGGTATGTATATTGGTGATACAGATGATGGAACAGGCCTTCATCATATGGTTTATGAGGTTGTAGATAATTCAATAGATGAGGCATTAGCTGGACACTGCAAAAATATTCATGTTTCTATTAATCATGATGGCACTATTACGGTTAAAGATGATGGAAGAGGAATACCTGTTGATATTCATAAAGGTGAAAAAAAATCTGCAGCTGAGGTTATTATGACTCAATTACATGCTGGTGGAAAGTTTGA
>MDSZ01227333.1_pt1 | contig 13648 bp, 11 predicted proteins | sample 811201 | NCBI WGS metagenome assembly MDSZ01 (sample SAMN05326647, study PRJNA326480) | marine metagenome | isolation source: seawater | place: Indian Ocean: North | collected 2010
AAAGCTGTCCTAGTCATCAACAAGTTTCTCCAGATAATCAGGAGAAACAATGCGATGGTTTATGTGATACACAATACTGCTGTACTGATAAACCACTCTGTTCAACTTATGAAAGCTGTCCTAGTCATCAACAAGTTTCTTTAGATGACCAGGATAAACAATGTGATGGAGTTTGTGATACTCAACAATGTTGTTCCGATAAACCACTATGTTCATCATATGAAAGCTGTCCTAGTCATCAACAAGTTTCTCCAGATAATCAGGAGAAACAATGCGATGGTTTATGTGATACACAATACTGTTGTACTGATAAACCACTCTGTTCAACTTTCTATGATTGTCCCGATACTCAGTTTGTTTCTCCAGATGACCAGGATAAACAATGCGATGGATTTTGTGATATCCAACAATGTTGTATTGATAAACCAATGTGTATTGACTGGGTTTCTGAAGGAAATACTTGTAATGAAGGATATATTCTTAAAGAAAATTATGAAACTAAAGATTGTATAACGAGATGGGGTGATGAAAGGTTTGACATAATTTATGAATGTGGTAAATGGTTGTGTTGTGATAAAGAACCAGAACCCCCGAAATGTGAATACTCGTTATATCATGAATGCCGAAATGCTGATAATATTTATAATCAAGATACTACTAAAAAAATGACTGTAGATTATCATAAATTAAATGATATTTGTCCCGAAGAAGGTTGTGTCCCTTATTGTTGTGGTGGTGATACAAGTTGTGGTTGTGATTATTATGATCAAGAAGGGGTTAGAGGTGTTTATGTGAATGAAAATGGTGTACAAGATATTTATGTTGAAGGGGAATCTACCGATGCTTATTACCTGGGAATTCAAGGGGGATATTGCTTCAGAAATGGACCGACTGGACAACACCGTATAGGTAGGAGTGAATTATGTTAATATATATAATATATTATATATATTATGGAAGATGAAGGGGGTAATATATATTTTCTCATAATAAGTTTAATTGTGATATCTATTATCATTGGTATACTCTATTACATCTTTGTAATAAAATGTAAAAGTGAAGGAAATGATTGTACAACAAAAACAGATTGTTGTGATAATTTAGAATGTATCAATAGTATTTGTACTGTCACACCAATATTCAGTCAGCAAGCTACTCTACAAATTATAGAATCTACAACATGTAGTGAATGGAATATGGAAACTGATAATAATTGCGAAAATGGTAAAATACTAAAAGTTGGTCAAACTATTGGTTCAAGTCATGAAGAATGCTGTCAACCTACAAATTGCACTCATTGGAATAATATAGATGGAAATAATTGTGGTGAAGATATGATTTCAAACCCAGGTTACACTATAGGTAACACAGAAGAACAATGTTGTAGACCAATTACTTGTGATGAATGGATTGATAAAAATGAATGTCCTGAAAATACTCATTTTAACACAGATACCGATGGGAATTCATCAATAACCTGTTGCTCTCCGTATACATGTCAAGAATGGAATGACAACGGGAATCAATGTTCGCCTTACTACATTTTTGATCAAGAAAAGTCAAGTTTACCTTTTAATAGAGTAAAACATCACCGTAGCGGTCAACCATATCCAGAAAGGGGTTGTTGTAAACGAAATATAACTGATTGTCAAACGTGGAATGATTTTGGCCATAGTTGTAAAGAACATCGTAAAATACCCTTGAGTAGCTATCAGTACAGTCAAGTACAAATAACAGATGAAAATCCAGAAGATGTTTGTTGTCAAGAAGGGACATGGCATACATCATTAACAGGGAATATCAATTGTGACACAATTTGTCGAAGTCTAGGTAAAACATGTAATCCGCCGACATCTGGGATGAATCAGAGTGATTTAATCAAAATTATGGATATAATCGATGGACCATGTACAGAACGTTCATGTCCAGCTTGCGAAGATGGGGACGCCGCATTTCTTGAAATTAATCCTCCTAAATTATGCACTGGTGATGAAAATGAAGATGTATTATGTGAATGGGGTGGTAGTGATGTAGAAGAAAAATGGATTTCAAAACATACTCCATTTTATATTCCAGGGGAAAGATGTTATTATAGAAATACAAATTATACTATGTATCAAAAACCATTAGGCGACGAACCGAGCATGAATGTGTATCAAGACTGTGAAAGTTCTTTGGATATTTGGAATAATAGTGTAAAACAAATATGTAATTGTATCTAAAAAAAAAAAATAATTAATACTCTCTTATTTATATATATTTTAACAGCAACGGCGGTTACGCGACATCTTATAGCGCATAGGTTTGTTATTGTAATGTTTGATGTTCTTAGAAAATTTCATAGATTGTTTCATATATTTTCTAGGTTTCTCATTTTTCACCACATAATCCTTTACTTCCATCTTTTTTATTCGTTTCTTTTTTTCTCCATAATATTCATTTTTTAGATATTTATTACTTTTGATTTCATAATTTCTATTGGAAATGATAATATCACATATACTATATTCATTGTAAAATCCTTTAATCCTTTTAATATTTATATTTTCTCTTTTGATAAAATCAATCATCTTTTTAGATATACTTTTCGTTTGTAATAGATCACTACTATTGTTAAAGAAATCACCCATCCAGTAAATGAAATTGGTAGTTGTGGAATGTCTCCTCGCTTTCTCACCGAGTGATTTGATTTTCCTAACAACTACATTTCTCATAAACATTGTGTTTGATGTAGTAAAACGTGGACTGTATCTATATATTTCTTTTATTGATGAACGACAATAATGAATCGCTTCACTAGGGACTTTAACCAGATTATGAATGATATGTCCATATTCATACATCATGTGATGTTCTTTCTTATTTTCATCTTCATCAAACTTTTTCATGTTTCTTGTAATGCATAGTGATGCCTCAGGAGGAAACACAAATGACAAGATAAATGCGATGTATTGGTAATGGAATGGAAAGATTCTCGTCTGAACTGTTGGCCAGCTCATCTTTTCTTTTTTTGTTTACTTTTTTTCAAACTATATTTCAAATTTATTGAAACATTTTGAACATACACATTTTAGATTCCCAAGTTCATATTTCTTTTCGTGATTAATTGGAGAAATATAAAATTGCTTAATCGTTATAGTTTTTCCACAATCTCTGCATTCACCATCAATACCCCCGTTATCTATTTCCCATTGGGAATACTTCAAACTCTTAGAGATACCGAATGATCTTTCTGTCTGACTGTTCTGAAATATACGAGTATATGACTTACCATTCAATGTTTTCTTTATTGATTCATTTAAATCTCCCTTAAATGGAAGAGTAGTATTCTTAGGTGGAGAAGGTCTTTTTGAATTATAACCATCAAATGCTGTTTTATTACCTATTAGATACAACTTATCTTTTGCTCGTGAATATGCTGTATAATTCATCTTAATGTTTATAAAATTACCACCTTGTTTAGGCACTACATACAATATTTCAGAAAATTGAAGGCCTTGGACAGCATGGACTGTTCGCGAGTAATTTGGTTTTATGAATATATTTCTTGAAGCATCCTTATATGTTAATGGTATCTTTACTCTATTATATGATATCATATTTATCCTATGACCCTTATGTTTATACCCTTCTTCTTCTTCTTTAGAACCTTTTGGTTTCGGATATGTTTCAAATAACTCTACTTCGAAACCATCTATATCAATATCAACGATTCTTCCTAAATCATTATTGTAAAATAAACCTTTTACATTTTGATTCATAATAATTACATCTCCAATTTCAAATACTTCTTTTGAATCCATGCCCTTGAATATACGTCTGATAGCAATACAGATATCTTTTGATATATTATTTTGATTTAGATAATTCCAAGGACATATTACTTGAAATGTTTTCTCTTTTTCAATTCCTTCTTCTCCTTCATAGGGTTTAAAACCCCTCTTCTTTAATTCAATAAGTCTCTTTTCTAACATTGACTTCCATTCTGTTTCATAGTCTGTAAAATCAAAATTGATAACCCCATCATTATTGTATTTCTTCTGAAACTTCTCATCCATATACCAATTATCCCCCTTTGGTCCATTATTAAGGATTACATTGCAAAAGCCAATAATCTTTTCGTTTGATCGAAAGTTTTTAGTCAAAGTAAATCTTGGAACTTTCTCTAAAAGTGATATATATGGATTACCTACACCAATTGGTTCTAATTGATTACCATCTCCCATAAATACTACATGAATGTCCCCACCTTCACTCAAATATCTCTCAATTGTAGTTAGTAATTCATGAAACATAGGCATATCAACCATACTAGTCTCATCAACAGCAATATATCTTGTCTCATTTTTACGTAATATCGTTAAAAGGTTATTTAATTCTTCATTTTCTTCATTATAATATGTGTAAAGTAATGAATGTAATACATTATAATTAATATTCTTTTCATATCCAATTGATTCTTTTCCATTTTTCTTCGCAGCATGTGTCGGTGCTGTAAAGATTACTTTTGTGCTATCATTTTCTTCACTTAAACCTTCACATAAGATATCGCATATTCCCTTAATACATCTACCTGTCTTACCTGTTCCACCCGCACCATCTAGGAATGATATACAATTTTCACTAATACCATTATTCGCATATATCTGTTCATCTGTCATATCAATAGGATAATCTGATTTTTGTAGATTTAAACTAGGGTAAGTTATACTTTTCATTCTCTCTAAAATACGAATTATATCTACCTCTTTATCATAATATTCTTTATAAAAGTAACAATTTATATTATCACTCAGTACTATATCAAATATATGACCGTCATATATTAATCGTTCAATACTGTTTTTAATGTTCTTTAATGAAACATTCTGAAAATTATTATTTTTTCTAAAGAAATCATCCATATCTAGTCTTGTAAAATAAACATGCCCTTTATCTTCACATAATCTTTGAATAAAGTTTAAAGAATAACAATCATACCTTACTTGACTTTCTTCCATCCACCATTCATTATCTAATGCGATTTTATCTATTTTATCTAAATGTATCCCAGGAATATACTTTTTCAAAATCATTGGATCTTTTTTAATATCAAATATATCGCTCATCTTATTTCTCGTCTTTTGTTCATCACTACCAATAATTACTATATCGACAACTGTATTCATAATATCTTCTTTATACCATATACCACACTCAATATCATTTAACAATTTAATTATTCCTTCAATTTCACTTTTATACTTTTCAAGTTCACCATAATAAATAGGTTTTATTTCGACGTTTGGATATTTAGCATTCACCTTACTTATGATATCACTTGAATTATGATATTTTTCATAATAATCAATTACCTTTTTTTCTGTCGCAGGTCCAAATCGCTTGATACCATTCTTTTTTGCGATAGTTTGTAAACTTATATCGCGTTGTATGTATTTTGCAATTTCATCTGGTCCACCTAGTTTTTCAATAATGGTATCCATTTACTATATTTAATATGTTTTAATATACCTAGTATCAATCAAATTTACTTTTTTATGTTTAAGTAAATAATAAAATAAAAGAAATAAAAGAAATAATTATTTTAAAGTTTTGAAACAGTGTATAATTCAACTGGTCCATAAATCTGCTTTCTACGAAGAATCTTTAAAGCTTCCTTGTAGCTCACAAACCTTAGAGGAGGAACCTTCTCTCCATCCAAGGTTCTTGCCCTTTGTCTCATTCTGAAAGATTCTCTTTCCCCCTTAATAAATACGAGATTATTGTTCTCATTCCTCGCAATCACGTGAATCATAGTATTATACTATAAACTCATCCTTTATCTTTATATATTTAAATTTGAATTATACAATCACTCTGTTTCAAACACATTTCTGATACCTAAAATGTCTCGCAGCTACGCTCTTGAGATCGTCTACCTATTCATCTTCATCAACTTCTACTTTATGTCCTTCGTGATGTTTACCGCGATGTATCAAAGGGTTTTCGCAAGTGCGGTCCCTATCATTGAACCAATGAACTCAACTATCCCCCTTCAATCAGAAACAGGGAGGAAGATCGAGCACCTTAATACTCTTACAGTATTCTCCCCGGTCCAGATGTTTTACTCGTCGACTCTCCCAGAACACGATTTCCCACATTACTATTAACTCATCTATCAACATATCAATGTTTTTTTTTATTTACTATATTATAATGGACCTCCAAAATGAATTAGATAGACGTTTATTAAAAAATATTCCCGGTTTTGTTGATTTAAATTCACGTCCACCTAGTGTTTATGAAGAACTTTTTGGTTTATCAGCACTAGATAATTTTTCAGTAATTATAGATAATAGAAAGAGGACAGGAGTAGGTGATACAGGAAAATATTTATTATCATATTATAATATGTATGGAAGAGGAGAAGTTTCTCCTTTAATGAGGATTGTCGCTAATAAAAATAATAATAATTATCTGAATAATATAAATGAATTTTTAAAATTATTAGATGATGGAAGTGTTCCCAGAGATATAATTGAATTATACATAAATCATTATGTAAGGTCAGATGGAGATATAGAAAAAATAGAATATAAACCAGTATTGTATTTTGGAGAAATGTCTCCAAGCTACATTAAACTTTTTGAGAATTATGGTTTTGATCCAAATTTACCTGTAATATATCAAGATAGAACTACAAAGGAACTTACAGTCGGTTATAATTCTTTGGGTTTAATAGATGACAATAATATAAGAGGCATTGGAAATAATTCTGAAAGTTCTGATAGTTTTGATGAATTTTTTAATTTTACTCCAGCACAAAAATCAGCATCTAAATTAGTTACTCTTGGTGCAGATATGAGTCATCGTCCACAACATTTAGTAACAAAAAATTACGGTCCTAAAAAAGTAGTTAATGTCCCTGTAAGGCCATCACGTCAAAGGTATCCTTATACCCATTTTTCAGATATAGCATATCTTAGAGAAAATCCTTCTGGAGCAAGGGGCACATTTATCAAATATATGGAAGATCAGGATAAACAACAAATGGAAAAAAGATTACCCACAACTATGTTTCTACAAGAATTAGAAACTTTAAAACCAGAACAAAAACTTAAATTAGCATTATTCCTTGAAAATACCGATGTTGAAGGAATTGAAGCCATGTTTGATTTTATTGATAAAATATCAGAATATCATGATTCAATGAACCCATATACTATGAGAGGACCTACTGGTAAAAGGACACCTGTAAAATATCTTAACGATAAATTAAGAGGAGGAGGCTCTAAAAAACAAACTAAGAAAAAACAAAGGGGTGGTCGTAGCAAACGTAGAAGCAGAAAAAGAAGATCAAGGAGATCCAAATAAATACATCCATCTCTCTTCTCTTGTTTTGTAAGCTAATGGTCTGAAACAATGCGCCAATGGAAATAAACATGTATCTTTATTAATATTATTAATTGTCTCGAAACGATTAAATGATATCTTATTTCTTATATTCTGAATACATATTTTTAGATTTGATTTGTTTTTAGGAAATTCATAATTATTAAATGCACAATTATATTTATATACTATCTCAAAGATAAATCGTAAATCATAATATGTATGGATTCCAGATGCTACTGGATTAATTCCATATACACTTTTTTCTTTTAAAAGACCTAGTTCTTCAGAATTGTAATTATATCTTTGAAGGAGATCATAAAAAAGATTGTAATCTACGTTAATATATCTATAAATAGAATCTTTTATCTTTTTTTTGTAACGGTTATATATGTAACTATTTGTGTAACAAAAAGATATCTTATCTTTTAATTTAAGATTTTTAAATATAATATCTAATATATCTTCATCAATATATATATGATTAATTTCCATCTTACTAACAATAAATAAGATATCTTTAAAATAAAATAAATATATATATATATATAATGTCCCATTGTTGGAAATTAGGGAATATAGGTAGTTCATGCGCCGAAACATGTTCTGATTCAACAACAGAAGTAGATTCAGATAGTTGTATATTATACTCTAGTAATTATATGGAAGAAGATACACTGGATGGTTGGTTTAAAGCAGGTGGGGCCCCAGATGATGTTTGTTTACAGGATGGTTCCGTAAAAGGTAATTCTTCTAATTCCTCAAATAACTATCCAGGAGCTTACATAAGTTCAGGTAATTGTTACTTTAAAGATAAAGATTATGAAAGGGGTTTACTAGGTTATCATTTCAATTGTAATACGAAATATGAAACTAATAAACCTCTTTGTAAATGTAAATCAACATCAACTGTATGTACTGGGACACCATCTGACCAAGAAGGAAAACAATCATCTATAATAAATTTTAGTTTGGACATATTAGCTGAAGAAGTTATTGGACCATTAGCTTTCCCTTATAGTAGAGATGCCGCGAAATTCACCTCAACGCATCACATAAAATGGCTCCATATACTAAAAACAGAAAGAATATCAGAAGACAAAGGTTTAACTAATTCATTTCATAATTGGATATTAGAAATAATAGATCCTTCTTATCCAAATGGATCATATTTTTTCTTTCCAAAAATATTTAAATATAGTTATCAAGGAATTACAAGTGCAACTCTTACTGAGGGTAACTTAGTTGAAATGGAAGAATGGTATAATCCTATTGAAGAACAAGAAGGATTACAGGAACAACTCAGTAGTATTAAATTTAGTACCGGAGACAGCGGCGATTCCGGATGGGATATTATTTGCCCTAAAATAACAAAAGATGTTACACAATATAAATTATATCGCATGTTTGCTTCTACACATGAACCAGAATACCGTATTCCACACAATGTAGGTTTCCCTCCAACAACTAAAACGCAAAATTCTGAAGGAAGGGCTGCTGATGTAAATTTTTGTCAAGAAGAATATTACATGGATAATATCGGAGGGAATTGTGAAGCAATATGGGATGATTATCACTGTTTTGAATTAGGAGGAAGAAACTTTTCAAATATACAACCCACTGATACAGATATTTACAATAATACGTTATTATTATCATTTAGAAATAATAATACTGTCGACGGTTCATACCCCAATAACAACTATCCAGTAGAAGATATTGAATTATCACCTAGAAAAATAGATTATAATGATATATTTTTTAGTGTTATAAAAGATTATAAAGTTGGTGATAATCCACGATCAGTATACGATGAAGCAGCACAGTGTGAAGATCAAACTAGATTGGATAAGGGATGGCATTGTACTAATGATAAAAAATTTCATTATGATGGTCGCCTTAGTCCAGATGGGATACCTTACTCTAAAAGAGGTTTATTCAGTATAACTCGTAGAAAAAATTTAAATGGAGAAAGGCCAATAAAGAATTCGGTAGAAGGAAGTTCTTCTCTAGGATTAAGATACTATTCTAATGAAATGTTAAAAAATTATTACATTGCAAGGAAACCACCATTTGGAATATCATTTGAAACTTCAGTAACTGCTTTGACTCCAGAACCACCTATTTATACAGATATAGGGGCTGGATGGTTTGAAAATGTTAAAAGGAGCTCAGCAGCAGCCACAGCAGCAGCCGCTGGGAATAGTGAAACAACAACGACCGGAACACCTTCTCCCGGAGAAGATGAAGATGAAGATGATTTCTTTAGTTTAGACAATACTGTATTTATTGGTATATTAATACTTATTCTCTGTTTATGTTTTGGCGCTGTTGCCGCTATAGCATTAGTCTAAGTTTATTAAATATTTCTCAACTTTTCATAAATATTTTTCATTTTGTTTTCATAAATATCTTGATATTTTTTCTTTTCATTGATGTATTCCTGTTCGGATATTTCTTCGCTATTAAACTTTTTCGTTAAAGATGTTTTAATTCGAGTAAAACATAACCTATTTTCAATTTCAGTTACAGTATGGTGACAAGGTAAGCAAAGTATTTGACATTTATCTATCTCTAAAAATATATCCCCGATACTACACCCTTTATCAACCATACAACATATAGAATCGGATTTATCAAACATATTTATATGATCATAATGAAACCTTTCCCCTCCACATACTTTTTCTTTTCCACATATAACACATTCCACTTTTTTATAAGCCCTAACACGTTCCCATAACCAATCCCTCTCTTCTTTATGTGTATACCAACATTTATCACAAAGTATATTATCTTTCCATTCTCTATTCTTTGTAATATCTTGAAGGACACATTCGCATTCAGAACATTTTGTTTTTTTGATATTCTTAATGTAACTATCGATATCCATTCTACGTTCAATTAATTCATCGATAGGAATTTCGGAATAAAGTCTCTTACATGTATTCACACTAATCCCTAATGTTTTTGATAATATTTCAAATAACTCTTCAATCTGATAATCTCCTAAACAATCGATATTTAATATATATCTTTTTAAACGATTCCTCATAACCTTTTCATTCATAATTTTTATCGGACAAGCAAGTTGTATCATATTACTATGACCATATTCACCACAATCCTTACAATATTTCCGTGTTTTTTGCTTTAATTTTTTTAATTCGGATATAACCGTCGATTTAAATAAACATTTAGGATCATCCATAATGTTTATTGACATAACTTAATAATATAAAAAAACAATATTATTATCAAATTTAATTTTTATCACCAACTCCTATCGTGCAGCCACCACCGCCTTCTTCGTTCCGACGGCACCAATTTAAAGTTTTATAAGATTCAAGACTCTTACTGCTATTACTGTTGTTAGCAATTGCTTGAGCAGAACAATCTTGTCCGTTATATATGCTATCTCCCCAATCTACTTCATCACCTTTACAAATAACTTCTTTATCCCTACATATTTCCCCATATCTATCTTTTACTACAAGATTATGATTAGAACCAGCATTATATGCTTTTTCTAACCATTCAAAGCCTAACTCATCCTCTGAAGTTAATCCTGTAAGGTCACCAGGCCTCGCCTCACTACAATCTTTACCATGATGAACACTGATCCCCCAATTAATCGCACCTATACAATGTATCTCGGGATCTTCACATGTTTCTACGTCACCAGTATTATCACCACCAGTATTATCACCACCAGTATTATCACCACCAGTATTATCACCACCAGTATTATCACCGCCAGTATTATCACCACCAGTATTATCACCACTAGTATTATCACCACCAGTAGTAGAGCCACCAGTAGTAGAATCATCTGTGGATTCATCATCTACACTGCTTACCCATGCAATGATACCCATTACAATGAATAAAAAAATTACCAAAACAACAAGTCCTAGAATAACAATTACTTTTGGATCCATATCTATATATATCTATATATATATATATTATTTAACTATGAAATAATCTTTTTTTTGAGAGTTTATTTTACTAATAACACTTGGTAATTCGTTTAAATTATCAATCACATAATCCGCCCCAGAACCTAGTAAAATATACCTACTCGCATCATTTTTCAATTTTAATTCATCTCTACTAATATGTTCAGCCTCATGCATTGATTTTATCTTCATATTTGTTGACCACATGGATACCCCTACAGTCCAACAATCAGCATTTTTACCTTCTTGAATACCAACAACAGTGTCATCGACTTTTATAACATCTCTAGGATCCAATACATTTAATTTTTTCATATTTTCAATAACCATTGAAGGTGATGGACGTGCTGGTAAGTTTAAACATGTAGATGATACATAATTATCTATCATTATATTTTCTTTCTCTAATTTATCTTTTACCAATAGCATATTAGTTTTATTAAATCCAGTAGTTACACCAGTTTTAATATTATTTTCTTTAAGATATCTTAATGTCTTTTTTGTTTCCGGAAGTATATCCATATAATCTTTACAATTTATTTCTTGTATTTCATTGAAATCATTGAATAACATATTTGCATCATTGTTTCCAGGGAGCGTACCGAATTTATGCATCCAATTTCTTGAAACGACAGGATCATCTAAGATATCTTTTATATGATCTAGTTTATTTTTCCCCATATCTTTGAAGATAAGTTTATCATTTATAAAAATACCTTGCTTTTGAAATGTATTCTTTAAAGATAGTAATGGTGTAATTGAGAATTTATCAACAATTGTTCCTCCTAAATCAAAAATACAAGCTCTAACCATTTTATCATATAATATTATCTTCATCTTTATATATTTTTATCTAGTATATTAATATAAATGCCACGTAAAAATAGAAGGACACGTTCTAAGTCCATCAGACGTTCTAATCGTAGAAGTCTAAGAAGAAATAATAGTAGAAGTGTAAGAAGATCAAATAGAAGAAAGAGTTTAAGAAGATCAAATAGAAGAAAAAGTTTAAGAAGATCAAATAGAAGAAAGAGTTTAAGAAGATCAAATAGAAGAAGGACAACAAGAAGAAATGTAGATGAGAAATATGGTGGCTCCCGAAGAGCGAGTCGGAGGGCGGGCGCCTGGCGAGAAGGGTTTGGAGCTAAGAAAGAGAAGGCTGCCCGTGATAAAGAGGATAAAGAAAATAACCTTCGTTCAAGAGCTCTTGAACTTAGCATGCCGGGTGCGGCTGAAGCGAAGATTGGAGAAGTAGAGTCTTTTTTGAAGAAGGTTGACGCCCTCGACAAAGAAAAAGAACAATCAGAATCTCGTTTGCAAGCACGAAAAGAGAGAGAGAGAGAGCTAGAAGAACTCAGGGAGCGAGCGAATGAGTTACGTATTGATGGTTTTGAAAATAAAGGTCCCAAACAATTACGTAAGGGTATAAAACAAGCTGAAGAAAAACTAAGGAAAGAAGAAGAAGATCGCGCTCTCTCGCGCGAAGCCACCCATGATGAAATTATGGATAATCTACAAAGATTAAGGGATGATATAAGGGAATTAAATAATAACTGTGGAACATATGGTGGAGTCGTTAATTCTGACCGTACCCTCTCCTTCAGCCAAAGCGATACGGATTATTCGGAACCTTTAGAACCAGGTGGGCTGGCTGACAGTGACACGAGTGATAGTGGAACGGGTGATAGTTTGGTAGATGATAGTGGGACGGGTGATAGTGTTGTAGATGATAGTGTGACCAATTCGACAACACTGGGGGGAGAAGTAGATGGCACAAGAACGGATAGTGAGTCAGGGGAGGGTTCGGAGGCAGCAGTAGATGGCACAAGAACGGATAGTGAGTCATCTGGAGTTTTAGATCCAGGAGATGTGGCTGACAGTGAGGGGACTAGTGATAGCGAGGACAGTACCGTAACAGTGAGCAGTACAAGTGATGAGGGTGGCTTAGACGACTTAAATCCAGTTGCCACGGTATCGGACGACGCAGAGGCAGCAGCAGCGAAGTGGGCAACGAGTGGGGCAAGGACCCCTGCGCCGCAGTTGAAGGGCCGCAGTAGCCAGTAGATACACAGAAGAAAACTGCGAGACAGGGTGCCGCCGCAGGAGCCGCCGAACTGGCGGTTAAATGATCCCAATGCCGCAAGTTTATTGGGGACATTAGGATCATTAATATAATGATAAATTATATAAAATTTTTGTAAATAATTTGATAAAGAAGATGACTTTTAAGATATCTTTTGAATAATTTTTGTAAATGACTTATAATTTTTTGAAACGAAGATAACTTTTAATATTTTTTTGTAAATAATTTATAA
>MDSZ01033579.1_pt1 | contig 13647 bp, 11 predicted proteins | sample 811201 | NCBI WGS metagenome assembly MDSZ01 (sample SAMN05326647, study PRJNA326480) | marine metagenome | isolation source: seawater | place: Indian Ocean: North | collected 2010
ATAAGTTTAGAAAAATTTTCATTGGCTGTACATTCTTCGATTAAGCTGGACCTAGAATGATGTTTATAGTAAATATAATCAGTATAAGAACAAAAAATATGAATATAATTCATATGACGGCTCTTTTGCCTTGCCCCTAGATGAGGACTTGAGCTCTCGAGCCTTTGCTGCAACAAGATTGCGGGACGCCGGTTACCTCTCTGACTCAATCACCACTTTACCCCTACCGGTAACAACCCCCATCACGTTCCTTCCGCTTTCGGTATTAAGGACTTTAACCGATTGGCCAAAATATCCATCTTGCAATGCTACGCCTGTTGTTATGATTTGAAGTGCAGGACTATTGTGTACTAACGTCACCGGGTCTTTGCGCCTGACCAGCTTTGATTTTCGAAGATGACGCTCCCGGAGTATGTCACCCGCCACGAGTCGTCTATTTGTTTCCATGAAAGACCAGTTGTTACCGTCTACGACCGCGTCAGATGGCACATTCTCAAACCGAAATTCCTTGGTCACAAAATCTCCTGAGACGGTTGACCCGGAGGGCATAGTTGTCTTAACAACGATGACATCTTTCCCAACAATAATATCGCTTAACTCCAATGGATGGTTCTCAGGAATATCTCTTGCTGCAATCAACTGATTTTCGTTTGCTTCCGTCGATTGGAAAGGCCGGAAGTTAGTAAGCGCCAACTTTCGACTTTCGAGATCGTATCTAGTTATTCGCTCCCCTTTTTTGACTGCCTTATTTAGCACCAGGACCGTCTGTAGTTCTGGTGATTCTATCTCTGTCTGAATTGGTTCGATTTGCAGGGAGGATAACCAAGTGGGCTGTTTGATGTAGCGGCGCCATTTATTTTTACAATCAGCGAGTATCAACCGTTTGTTCGATTCAACATAAGAGAAAATCAGATCACTAGAACAAACTCTTTTTTCGAGGCTTCGATTGAGCACCAATTTCTCCTCGATTTCGGAAATTTCATTTTGTGTTTGCTTTGCGAGCCACGCGATCAACTGTGATCTCAATTGACTGCTCTCTTTTGTCAAATGGACATCGTTAGTGATGCCTTGGTGGTGAGACGAGTTTGGTATGGTGTCGTCCTCAGCATTGACGTAACTGGAAGACAGAAGACCAGTTAGAGCGGTTGCATGTAACAGTGCAAAAGCTAATTTGGTTATTAGAGGCATACTAACTTCCAGTCTCGGAATAGTCAGTATGGTAGCTCAGGCTGCTGGTTAAATGCCGCTAACTTTTCAAACAATTTTCGACAAGTCTTGCCGTTGCGGCAAATGAGTGCCGGCTCGAAGTTGCCGTCACTAAGTTCGTTTACGTGGCTGGGTATAGCCTCTAACCGCTAAACAACTGAAAAATATGAAGAAAAAAATAATTGCGGAAATTGGCACGCCTATTGCGATGTTAACCGGGCACGACTGACTCCGTAATAAGTCGGTCGAAACAAACAGAACTTTAGGAAATTTTTTAGTGTCCAGTTTTAGCAACATTTTTGGAATTCATGAGAAAGCTCTTCTCGTCCGAGAGAAGCGTATGTCTGTTTTGTCCGAAAATATCGCAAACGCTGAAACTCCCCACTACAAGTCACGAGATATTGATTTTAAGGCAGCCATGTCTGCTTCCTCTAATAAATACATGGGCCTCCAAAAAACCGATTCCAGTCACATGGAATCAAGGGGAGGGTCTCGGGACTTTGAAGTTTTCCGTATTCCGATTAACGCGTCACCCGATGCTAATACTGTTGAATTACATCATCAGCAGTCAGAGTTTGGTAAAGAATCAGGTCGCTACTTAGCGACTGTTCAATTCATTGAAAACCGAGTCGGCGGAATCCGCCGTGCACTTAGAGGAGAGTGAGCACTAGTTGCTTAATCTAGAAAAGGTAGTCTTATGGCTTTAGTTATTAACACTAACGTTTCATCGTTAACGGCTCAGCGGGCGCTTGCAGAATCAAATAGCGAACTCCAAACAGCCATGGAGCGTCTAGCAACCGGATCAAAAATCAACAGTGCTGCTGATGATGCTGCAGGGTTAGCGATGGTCCAGCGAATGACCGCACAAGTTCGCGGTCTAGCGATGGCAGTTAAAAATGCTAACGACGGTCAAGCGCTCACTCAATCGGTGGAAGGGGCTCTTGGTGAAGTCTCTGATATGTTGCAGCGAATGCGAGAGCTAGCTCTTCAGTCGGCTAATGGCACTAACAGTTCCGCAGATAGAAGTTTCCTGCAGTCAGAGGTAAACCTACTTATTCAAGAAATATCCCGCGTGGCGGGCAACACTCGTTATAACGGTGAACTAATTTTAGATGGAACCTTCCTAAACAAGTCCCTTCAAGTGGGCGTTGAAGAAGGTGAAAATATTATCTTCTCCGTCGAGTCAGTAGCTGCCGAAATGATCGGCGCTCATACCCTGGTGGGTAACGGCCAAGCTGCTATTGCTCCGGGCACAACGCCTCCGGACAATCCCACCACAACCAATGACGATATTGAGATTTTTGGCTTTCTTGGGACAGTCAAAACAGCAGCGTCCCCTACCGACTCGGCTAAAGAGACAGCAGTCAAGGTAAATAACCTGACGGGTCAGTCAGGGGTAAAGGCATATGCGAAGACCTACGCTTCTCTCTACTCGGCTACTACCACCGCAAAAACTTATAGTGTAAATATTAATGGTTACGAAACGGGTAACTTCGTAATTGCGGAAGGTGATGTTGAATCAGCGGTAGATGCAATTAATCAGATCTCCGGATCTACGGGCGTAACCGCTAGCTCTGCTGACAATAAAATCTTGCTGTTCGATTCCGATGGCGACGACATAACAATAGAGAATACTCAAACTCTTGCTGGCCACAATGATCTGCGAGTTCAGAAAATTGCTGAAGATGGTAAAATTACATCGACCGTTGGATCTGCCGTTTCTTTGGGAATTTCTGGAACCAATGACGCGACCCGCGTTTCAGGCACTTTAAAACTGGTCTCTCCCAATGCGTTTTCCATAGATCAGAAAGCTGTTAATGAGGTACATACGGTAACACCCGGTGGTCTTTCAACCTATGGGGCTGGTGACACTTTAACTATTAGCGATGGCGTAACAACTGCAACCGTCAGTTACACCAGCTCAAATATCCCTGGCACCGATATCGATAAATTAGTGGAAGGGATCCAATCAGCAACAAACTATGGTGACCTAAAATTTGAGGTAGCTAAATCGGCTGATGGATCAAAATTGGAATTTACATACAAAGCGGCCGGAAGAAATTATCAAGTCGATACTTGGACACCGACAACAAGTGACCTCACTAACGGGGATGGAAGTGCTAATGCAATAGTTATTGACAATGGTAATTCCCAAGTTGCGAACATAAGCCTTGCTGCCGCTGCTCACGGCAATGTGGATGCTCTAATCACAGCGATAAAAGGTCATGGCAGTTATGGCGCCCAGAATTTTACAGTCTACAAGAACGCAGCCGGGACGGGCGTAGAGTTTATATACAAAACACCCGGAGACCAAACCAAACCCTCGATTACGGTCGCAGGCGCTCAGGTAGTTGTTTCTACTTCTGATACCAAGGCTGCGGGACCTGGTCGACCTTCATATGACATCAGCGGGCAAACCGACGACTCCATTGCTTTGAAGGAAGCGGGCGTAAATTCTCTAGGGTATTACACTGAGAACTCTGCAGCGGGGAGTCTTAAAAATCTAACTCAAATACAGATTTCAAACATGGTAGATGCTGGGGATTCAATCTCCATTATCGATGCCGCACTCGATAAGGTCGCTCAAATGAGATCTGATCTTGGTGCAATAGAAAACCGCCTTGCGTATACAGTTTCCAATTTAATGAACATTGCGGAAAAAACCGCCGACGCAAAATCGCGTCTTGATGACGCTGATTACGCGTTGGAATCGGCCCGCTTGGCTAAGGCACAGGTTATTCAACAGGCAGGCACTTCTATGCTCTCACAAGCGAACCAGCTGACTCAGTTAGTACTGGATCTTTTGCGGTAATTAGCTAGCTGGGAGATAGAACATGAGCTTTGAAAATATTATGAGCATATCGGGCGCAGCGATGGATGCCCAAACAGCCAGGATTAACTTGGCCGCTTCTAACGTCGCCAACGCCGACACTGTCGACTCGACAGCTGATAAAGCGTTCAAAGCGAAGCGCGCAGTTTTCGAAACTGTTCTCCAAGACGAACTCTATCGTGGCAGAACGTTAGTTGCGGGTAGCGTCAAGATGTCAGAGGTCGCAGAAGACCAGTCGATAAATCCGGAGAGATATGACCCAAGCCATCCGCTTGCTAATGAGGATGGTTATGTCTTTGGCTCAAATGTAAACATGATGACGGAAATGGTTGATATTCAAGCTGCTTCACGATCTTACGAGAGCTCCGTTGAGGCGAGTAATACGGCCAAACGACTCATGATGCGAACCATTGAAATGTTACAGAAATAGACATGGTTGATCAGTAATGAGTTTACCGACAATAGAAGGTATCAAGACAATAGACCAGCTTAGAGCTGAGCAGAGTCGTCCAGTCGATCAAGAGCTGGATAGAAATGCATTTTTGCGACTATTTACTACTCAGCTACAGAATCAGAATCCGCTCGACCCAATGAAGAATGAAGCATTTGTCGCGCAGCTGGCCCAATTCTCAAGCTTAGAAGCAACCACCGCGATGTCTGCCTCTCTCGAAGATTTTGTGTCGGGTCAACAAGGCGAAAGAATTCTCAGAGGTGCCAATCTGCTAGGAAAGCAGGTCTTCGCGCCTGAAGTAACAATGTATCAGCCAGGAGGTGCCGCCCTCGACGGGATCGTGGCGCTTGATCAGGTAGTTGATAACCTCAAGCTCTACGTCGTCAATGCTGACAATGACCAGATAGTTAATCAGCTAGATTTGGGTCCTCAAATTCCAGGGGAAGTGGCTTTTGGGTGGAATGGTGGAAATGCAGACGGCGAAGCCGCGTCTGAAGGCAATTATATATTTAGGGCCGTTGGGTACATTGGTGATGATTCTTTTGAACTCCCGGCTATGGCGCAAGCCAGAATTACCGGTGTTTCGTGGGACGAAACACTTGGGGAGATTTTTGTCGAAATAGAAGATGGTCGCTCGATAGCGCTGTCTGAAATCTCCCATTTATCAGATTAATTAAAAGGAGAAGTTGTTAAATGTCTTTTTATACATCGCTTACAGGTCTGAAAGCAGCGACAACCGAGCTTTCCATTACAAGTAACAACATTGCGAACGTAGCAACATCTGGATTTAAAAAGTCTCGAGCTTCTTTTGGTGACATTTTCGCGACTTCCCCACTTCAGAAATCTACGGCTGTTGTTGGTCAGGGTGTATCTTTGAAGGAAGTAAGGCAGGAATTCAGTCAGGGTAACGTGGAATTCTCCTCAAACACGCTGGATCTGGCGATATCCGGTGAGGGTTTTTTCCCTCTAAAGTCCGCGGACGGCTTAACTGATATCTATACTCGGAACGGTTCGTTTGTTTTGGACGAACAGTTCAGTGTAATTAACTCATCAGGACAAGCACTACTTGCAGCGGCAGTTGACTCAAGCGGTAAAGCGGATTTGTCTAAGCTCAATAAGCTTCAGATCCCCACAACCACCGCCGGTGAAGCGAGGCAGACCACTCTTGTGGATCTATCGCTCAACTTACCTTCCGACGCAGACGTTATCACCGCAGAATTTAACCGAAATAATCCAGCCACCTACAATAAATCGACTGCACTAAGCGTTTACGATAGTGGAGGTAACTCTTACCTCGCGACTATCTACTATGTAAAGACCGCGAACGCTACGGCTGATGCGCCATTCAACAAATGGCAAACCTACGTCTTTGTCGGAGACGATGCGGTGAGTGCGGCCCTGCAGCAAGCCAGTGACAATAATGGCGAGCTACTCTACGTGAACAAGTACGGTGAATTGAAGCCCAGGTCAGAAGTAGAGGATTTGCTGGTAAACAGAAAAACTCAGAAGTTCGCTCTAGACGATCTGACCGATGTCAGAACGTCGGTGCCTGCTACAGTTGAGGGTGGAAAGATTCCGAACGATATGAGCGCAGATCAAGGTTTCGACTTTAGTGCGTTTCCTAAGCCTGGTAGCGGTACCTATTCAGCTGCTGAGTTGAAGAATTTTATGACCGTCGACATCGATGATAGCGGTAGTCCGGTCACCGTAGATCTCTCCTCGTTAAAGTCTCCCTCGACGAAGACAACTGGTGTGCAATTGGCAGACCTGATTCAAGACCAACTAAATCGAAAATTTGGTGATGAGAGGTACTTTGATTTAAGCAACGCCAATGACGGCAAGTTTGGCTTGAGCTTCACTCTAAGCGGGACGACAACTAATGTAGATATTAATCTTGCCAGCATTACCGGTCAGTCTGATGTTACTACTTTAACCCAAGTCAAAATTGAAGACATTAAAGAAGAAATTACAGCAAAATTAGCGGCGGCCACATACGGAAGCGGCACGGGAGTCCCCATAACTGTTGACTATGATTATTCCTCACGGACTTTCACTTTCAAGCCAACTAGTGACGCTTCAGCGACCATCTCAATCGTTGGGGGCACAGTCGGAAGTCCCGTAGCGAATGGACTCTTTGGGCTTGGCATTACTCCAACAGCTGTAAACGTTTCGAATGGCACTTACGGTGCTTCAAACGGTGGGTTAAACACTGCCGTGGTTCCGAACGGAGACCTCATCCGACCAGCGGCACAGCAACGTTACGGCATCACGGTGTCTTATGACGGCGCCCAAGAAACTTTTTCAATAAGCTCTGGTACGACCGGGGACGCTTCTGAAATCGAGATAGATTTTACGGTCGGCGGTGCAACGCAATCGGAATTTGCCAAATTCATGGGCTTTGAAGCGACTAATGCCAATGATTCTAAGTTTACAGTCAATGCGGAAAGTGAGGCTGTCCGGGGTATCTCTTCGTTACCTGCTATAACTCGGGGCTCTTCTATCGCGGTCAACGTCAATAACAACTTTTCTGTTGATGCGTCAAACAACACCTTTGTTGTGTCGGTCGATGATGTAAAGGGAACATTAACCCTCCCCATTAGTTCTGGTTACACACTTGATAGCTTCATCAGCGCACTTGAAAAGAGTATCAACCAGCTAGCATCTGACGCGGGAAGTAGCGTATCGGGCGTTTCAGTCGAGTATGACGCGGCTACAAACGGTCTTGTTTTTACGACAGGTACTTCAGGTACAGATTCATTTATTAAAGTGTCAGGTAGTGCGACATGGGGACTCGCGAACATTGAGGCAGGGCGTGGTACTACCACCACTTGGATCAAGCCAACTCAATCAGCAGATATTGTCAACGGGGTTGCAGTACAGAAGTACATCGATGAATTTGGTAACGAGACCGCCAGTGCTGACGGATTTTCAACGTTGCCCGAATGGTCTCCGATTTTCTTGGACAAGGGTGAGTTGACGTTTAACACCTCAGGTAACCTGGTGTCTCCTTCGGGGGGTGCAGAACTTGAAACGGTTTTCCTCTCTGGTGGTCGAGGTGCTTTGAACCTCACCATTGACTATGGGGAAACCACTCAGTTTTCACAAGCATTCGCTGTTAAGTCGCAATCGCAAGATGGTTCTCCTGAAGGGGACTTGGTTGGACTAGACATTGGTGACGATGGCCTTGTGGTTGCCTCTTACTCTAACGGTTCGCAGAACTCATTGGGAAAAGTAGTCCTCGTAAACTTTGCCAGTAATGAGGGACTTCGCCAGAACGGAGACAGTTCGTACTTGTCATCTGCTAAGTCCGGTGAAGCGACTTTTGGTGAGCCTGGTACTGCGGGATTCGGAACGGTACGTGCAGGTGCAAGAGAACGCTCTAACGTGGATTTAACCACCGAGCTTGTTGGTCTGATCACTGCTCAAAGAAACTTTCAGGCAAATGCTAAGGCAATTGAAACGTCATCTGCATTGACCTCAACGATTATTAACATCCGAGCATAATTTTGGTTGTAAATCGATAACTTGCTTAGAAGTAGGGTGCTGAAATGGACAAAGGTGTTTATCTAGCTGCAACATCGATTAGGGCGGATAACCTGCGCCAGCAGAACCAAGCGCATGAGATGTCCAACATTGCCACTATTGGTTTTAAAAAAGCATTTCAGATTAATCAAGTAACCTACCGGGTGGATTCAGGGAATGCCCTTTCATCCAGGTTCTACAAAGTCGCCGAGGGTTTAGGAAGAGTTGATATGACTCCAGGCGCCAGAATTGTTACTCAAAACCCCTTGGATATATATGTCGAGGGTGAGGGCGTTCTAGGTGTTTTTAACCGTAACGGCGAGCTGGCATTCACACGACGCGGAGACCTCAGGATAGATGCTGAGGGTATCCTCCAGAATGGGAGTGGGTTCACGGTTGCTGATGATGCTGGTGGCGAAATTCAGTTTGACCCTGGGCTGATTCATAGAATCTCAACAGAAGGTGTTATTTACGCGTCTGACCCTGAAGAAGAAATTGCTGAAGAGGTTGAAGTAGGACGGTTACTACTGAGGAATGCAGCCGGTGTTGAGCTCGAAAAAATGGAGGACGGACTCTTTAAAGTTTTGGGCGCAGATGGCCCAGGTGATTTTGCTGGTGCCGACGAACCAGTGCAGGTTACATCGCACGGATTGGAGGGTTCTTCGGTTAAATCATATGACGTACTAACCCGAATGATCGAGATCGAACGAGCATTCGAAATGAAGATCAGAGTTATCAAAGAGCTAGGGGACTTGAGCGAAACCTCTCAGTCTCTTATGCAAGTTAATTAAGGAATAGATTATGGACGCCTCTCTATGGGTCGCTAAGACTGGCTTAAATGCACAACAGACACGTATGTCTGTGATTGCTAACAACCTGGCGAACGTTAACACAACTGGATTTAAAAGAGACAGGCCAGTCTTTGAAGATCTCCTTTATCAGAATATTAGGCAAGCTGGAGGACAAACCGGGGCGGATACAAATGCTGCGACCGGGTTCATGCTTGGTACAGGTACCCGTATTGTAGCCACTGAAAAAATTCAGTCTCAAGGCAATATGATGTCGACTGAAAACGCACTCGATTTGGCGGTAGAAGGGCCCGGCTTTTTTCAGATAGTACAGGCTGACGGGACCATTGCTTATACCCGAGATGGTGGATTCAAATTGTCTCAGGAGGGTGAGCTAGTAACTCCCCAAGGGCTTCTCTTGCAGCCGCAGATTGTAGTTCCGCCGGAGGCGGCTTCAGTCACTGTTGGTACTGACGGCACGGTTAGTGTTGAACTTGCAAATGGTGGTGGAAATCAGCAGCTAGGACAGATACAGATAGCCCGTTTCATAAACGGTGCTGGTCTCGAGGCTTTAGGCCAAAACCTCTTCAGAGAAACCACCTCAAGTGGTGCGCCGATCATTCTCGTGCCTGGAGAGCAGGGTGCTGGTGAAATCGCCCAAGGAATGCTCGAGGCCTCAAACGTAAACGTGGTCGAAGAGCTAGTAAATATGATCGAGACTCAACGAGCCTACGAGATCAATTCAAAAGCGATTAGCTCAGTTGACTCGATGCTCAGATTTCTTAACCAGAACCTATAGGGATAGTTAGTGATGCTTAAGTCATCGACTTTACTGCTTACAATTTTTCTAGCGGCCTGCTCGTCAGTTGAAAGAGACTTCGGTGAAACAAGTCAAGTGCTTGAAAAAGCGATGCCATACCTCGAGTACGAGGAACAGTCTGTCTCCGGGTCGATTTATCGAGATCAACCGAGGAGTACTAAGTTTGGCTTTCGTAGAAATTTTGGTGTGGGCGATATCCTGACCGTCGTATTGAACGAAAGCACTCAGGCCCAACGAAGCAACGGAATCAACACGGTGAAGGAAGTTGCCAATTCACCGTTGAGCCAATTAAAGGCTGCTTTTGGTGGTGGTCTGCCGGTAGCTGGAGAGGACAAATTTACGGACACAGGAATAAGAATAAAGCGAGGACTAAAAGCACTTGATTACCTGGACCAAAATCGTTCGACGAAAGGGGTTGGGACGTCTGATCAAGCGGGTAGTCTGAATGGTGCCCTAGCTGTCATTGTGACAAAGGTCCTTCCGAACGGAACTTTATTCGTGGAAGGAAAGAAAGACCTACTGTTTAGCGAGGGACGCGAGGAAGTTTATGTAAGTGGGCTGGTCAAGACGGATGATGTTCAGCCTGACGACACGATTTTGTCTTCTCGAATCGCGCAGGCGAGTATCGCCTATCGTGGCCAAGGGGAATTAGCGAATGTTGCGACTAGTAGCTGGGGTACTAAAGTCTTCAACAAGATATGGCCTTTCTAAAATGAAAAAACAATTTCTTTTCACAGTTTTCATACTTTTCTCTTCATGTTGGGCTCTAGCTGACCGGGTTAAGGATTTAACCTCCGTCGCGGGAGTGCGATCAAACCAACTCGTCGGCTATGGATTGGTTGTTGGTCTGAGCGGTACGGGCGACCGGGACAAAATTAGTTTCACCGCCCAAAGCTTAAAGACTGTCCTTGATCGCTTAGGGGTAGACGTAGATGGTCCAATTTCGAACTATGACCTCTATCAACGCGGTGTTGCAACTCTCGCGTATGATAAAACCAAACTTGACAATGTGGCTTCGGTTATCGTCACGGCTACCTTGCCGCCTTTTGCAAAGCCAGGCCAGACCTTAGACGTTAACGTTGCTGCGATTGGACTGGCCAGCAGTCTCAGGGGAGGAAATTTAATTCTTACTGAACTTCGGGGAACTGATGGCCAAATATACGCCCTAGCTCAGGGGGGATTGACTGTTTCGGGTGTCGAGGTTTCTGCAGAGGGATCTGAGATCAGGATAGGTGTCCCGACCGCAGGCAGAATACCAGGCGGAGCAATTATCGAACGAGAAGTGTTAACGCCGTTTGATCGATCTGAGTTCGTGATACTCAACACCAATCAAGCTGACTTTACGACGACCTCTGCAATCACAGAGGTGATTAATGATAATTTCGGCGCTGGTACGGCAAGATCGATTGATGCTTCTTCGGTCGCTATTCAAGCGCCGCAGGATATTAGTGCCCGAGTGAATTTCGTGAGCATGATCGAAAATCTTGAAGTCACCCCGGGAGAACCGAAGGCGCGCGTGGTTGTTAACTCAAGGACTGGCACGGTTGTGATCAGTCGTACTGTTCGCGTTACGGCCACTGCGGTGACCCATGGTCAACTTACGGTCAAGGTTTCGGCAACTAATGAAGTCAGCCAGCCAAATGCTGGAATTCTTGGAGGTGGAGAAGGAGAGACTGTTCCAGTCGCCAATGCAGATATAACCATAGAAGAAGAAGCCCGCCCCATGTTCGTTTTTCAACCGGGTGTTAATTTGCGAGATATTGTTGACGCAGTTAATCAGGTCGGTGCTACACCTTCATCCTTGATAGCGATTTTAGATGCATTGAAAAGTTCTGGAAGCCTTCGGGCAGAGTTAATCGTGATTTAGTTTCCACTATGAATACTAATATGAATTCCTATTTCGACTTCGCTTCCCTAGCTCAGCTTAAAGGCAGGGATGCGGTCAAGCAGCAAGAAAACACAAAAGCCGTTTTGGAAAAGTTTGAGGCTTTGTTTATTGATCAAATGCTCCAAAGTATGCGCAAGGCGACCGTTAGATCGGAACTTTTTGACTCAGAAGGGATAAAGCTTTACGAGTCACTTTTCGATAAGGAAATTTCTGAAGAACTTGCTCGAGGAGGGGGGCTGGGCATGAAGGCCGGCTTAGTGCAGCAGCTTGGGTTGGAGTCGTCAGACAATAGCGCTGCCAAGCGATCAAGCGCTTCTTTAACTTTTGAAAGGAATCTGGGTCCTACAGCAATAAGCAAATCAAAGGCTATGTCGCTTTATACAAAGCAGGCAATAGGATTGTAATCTGCCATGGCAGACTTGTTATCCATTGCCGGTAACTCGGTTAAGACAAATCAGTCGGCGTTAGCGATTGTTGGAAACAACATCGCAAACGCAAACACTGAGGGCTATGTCAGGCAAGAGTTAGATGTTCGGGAGAATTTGCCGACTCGAGCCGGAACGGTTGTTTTGGGTACTGGAGCTCTCGCTGTAGGTACAAGGCGCGCTTATGACTCACTACTTGAGTCTTCCTTAAGGTCTAGCTTGAGCGATTTAAGATCGCAAGCGCCCATTATCGACTATTCAAATCGGGTTATTGATTTATTGGGTGATGAGAATGCGACCCTTACCTCGGCACTTGATCAATTTTTCAGTAGTTTTAGAGACCTGGCGCTAGATGCCTCATCTGAACTAAGGAGAAATTCGGTAATTTCCGAGTCTCAAGGTTTGGCAAGTAGGTTTAACGAAATCGGTGCTCAACTAAGGTCCGTAGACTCGGACACTCTTAACGCACTTGAGTTCAGGGTAACTGAACTCAATTCGCTCTCCGATCAACTGAGCATTGTTAACAAAAAATTAAGCCGACAAGCCAATTTGGAGTCTCAGCCGCCTGACCTCTTGAACACCAGGGATCTTTTGCTTCAAAAAATATCTGGGTTAATAAAAGTAAAAGTTACAGAGGTAGCGAACGGCGAAGTCAGCGTAAGTCTAGGAGACAACGCGAACAGTTTGCTTTTGGTGGACAAAGGGAATCGCACGATAGTCGGATTAAAGCAACGTTCTGTATCTCTACCCGTGGGTCTTGATTTGGTTTTAGATCCAACCGGGAGTGCTGAAAATTTGAATAGCATCACTAGTGGAGAGATAGGAGGCTTACTATCTTTTAGGGGCTCTACACTCAAGGATTCTCTTGAAAAGATCAATCAGCTTGCGGTAGCAGTATCGAGAGAGGTTAACGATACATTAGCAAAAGGCATGGATTTATATGGTGCCTCTGGTCGCAGTCTATTTGAGATCTCGCCTGAGATTGCGGTTGATACTTCTTTTGCAGGCTCGGACTTAGCGGTCATCGCTAGTGTTTCGACTATAGACCAAAAAAACACCAATGAGCTGGAGTTGATGTTTGATCAGCCAAACAAAAGATGGATCATTAAGGACTTAACGGCTGGACAAACTTATTCCTCAAGTAATTTAAATAATTTCAGCGTAAATGGCCTAGCTATCGCGATCTCAGGGAGTCCAAGAGACGGCGATATAGTTTCTATACGTGGCGTTGAAGCGCAAGCGTCAAATATTCGCGCAGTAATAAGCGACGCAAAACAATTGGCCGCTGGGGAACTGCTAGGTATCACTCTTGGCAGTGAAAATACTGGTGGATCAAAAGCGACTGTTTCAGCTGTAATCAATACTCCCAGCGTTAGCGCTAACAGTATGCAGAACCAGCTCGTTAACAACCCGCATGAATCTTCCGCTAAAACTTATCAGGCAAGCTATCTAACTCCCTCTTTTGTGGTCGACTCGGGAATTACGGACTTGAAGCTCTCTAGCTTCAGTCCAAATGGCGGCAATTCACAGATGCAGGTATTTACCAGGGAAGGTGTTCATCTCTTTGGGGCAGATACACTTAACCAGAGTCAGTTAGACGCGATGCTGACTGAACAAAATGGATTTGAGTCTACTGCAACATATAGTAAACGATATTTGAATCAAGGCACTGCCTATCTGGGTAAACCCTGGTCCCTGGGTGCCTCTGGCACTTCAG
>MDSZ01207544.1_pt1 | contig 13645 bp, 11 predicted proteins | sample 811201 | NCBI WGS metagenome assembly MDSZ01 (sample SAMN05326647, study PRJNA326480) | marine metagenome | isolation source: seawater | place: Indian Ocean: North | collected 2010
ACGCAGGTATTCATCTGTTAATCCGCCAAGGAACGCTCCAGCACAGGGTCCATCAGATCCAACGGCAACTCCGACACAGCAGCCATCTACTAATGTGCCAACCGATCCTCCTCCAACACAGGGTCCAACACAGGCTCCGCAAACTGCCCCTGACGCCACACAAAATCCAGGACAAACAAATGCTCCAACTGTTGATATTGCAACCGTAGATCAACAATTCAATCAACTTCTAGAGGAGTCGATAGATTGGTTTGGGGCGTTAAATGAAGTCAAGGATACGGCTAAGAATCAAATACTGGAGCTAAAAAACAACATTGAAAGTATTGAGAGGGAAAACATCCCTTTTGACAAAACGCCTGATGCACGTCAAAAATTGGGTGTTTTGAACAACGCAAAAGAATCTGCAGAACTTAAAAAAGGGGCGTATTATACTGCGAAACGCGAGTATGATAACACACCCGACAGATCTTTTTTTAGACGTGACCGCTTGAACAACATGAATGACGCCTACAATGATTACTTACAAGCTGAGAACAGTGTCACAGTGGCTCAAAATGAATTTGATAGCGTGAAGGCCAGTGTTATTGCCGACTTCAAAGACACGGTCCAAAACTTGGAAGTAAGAATGCAGCATGCCGATCTTATTTTCGGGCAATTGGCTACCTTCATTAAGCATGGGAGAGCCGATCCCAATTGGTTATCAAGGCGTCAAAATGAATTAAGTGAGTTAAAAAGTAATTTACAGAATTGGTTATCAGCGCATCAAAATGAATTATATGTGGCTGGCGGTCTTGGTAGTTTGGGATTATTGTGGAAATATGGATTTACAGCTTCTTCGTTTGTTGTAGAACCGCACAGTGACAGTCTGACAATTAAAATACTCGACGAAAAATTGATTGGCAAAGAGTTATCATATTATCATGTTACCCCCATAGGAAGTCTTTTAAGTTCGGTGGTGAAAGTTTCTATTGATTCAGACACAATTACCCTAGATCAAAGCGATGGTATTATGCCAAATGAAGAGTATGTTATAAAAATCGAGGAAGAAGAACAGACAGTTTTGGTGAAAGAACCAACTCAAACCAATTCACCGCGACCAAGTTCCACAACTCATTTCTCAGACATTTCCTTCCCAGATTCAACTCCAACGCTTCCGGATTTAGCGCGCACTTCAACGACAGAACCATCGAGGGCAGAAGAATCCTCGGTAAGCACTGCACAACAACGAGTACAGGGTTCAGTGGTTCGGGATCCAACGCTTTCGGATTCAGCGCCAGAACCATCGAGGGCGGCACAACAGGATTCAGTGCTTCGGGATTCAAGGGCAAATGACTCGGTAAGCGCTGGATCGAGGCGTATAGCCCAGATAAGGAGTCCAGATGTGCCACCGATCGAGGATGTTCAGAAGCTGGTCAAACAGTTGGGTGAAAGGCTAAATGACATGAAAATGCTGAGGACAGAGCAGACCACTTCATTCACGGACCTGGGAAATTTGCGCGCAGAATTGGCCAGTGTTCGCCGGAGAACCAAGAGGCTGCGAGAGAAGAAAAGGCTGGAGCGGGAGCTGGAACAGGCCAGAGCTGAAATGGAAGCGGAGGATTCGTAGTTTTATTGGCGGACGCTTGCGCAGAAGCCCCAGTATGTAGCTAAAAGAAACGCCATGGCTGCGGGGACTGTTAGTAGAGCCCGGTTTGGTCGCCCGCCCGCTGTGCTTACCTAGGTCGTCCTCCCCGCCCGCCGATGTCTTGCCTGTGGGTCCGTGCTGCGTCGCGTGTCAGTGGGGGCCGGTCTGGTCATGAGTCCGTGGCTCTTACCTGCGGGTCGTCGTGGAACGCGCACAGCTGCTCCGCCAGAAGGTCCGTGTCGATGCCGGTGGGGTGGAAGATCGACAGCTGCACAAAGGCCGTGTACGCGTGCGTGATGGCTGCCAGCTTGTTCGACTGCGTTGTGAACACCCCGATCCCGTCCGATATGCCGGTCGCAAAGTTCGACTTGACAAACGGCATCGCGGTCGCTTGCGCGGTCCCGTTGACGGTGTTCAGGATCGTGAGGGCCGTCACCTCCGAGCTGTTGCACTCAATCACCGGAATAATCGTCACCCCGCCCCGGCAGAACGGGTGGCTGTCAATCGCTCGCACAAACGTCGCCACCGATCGCTGCATGCCAAAGATGTCGGTCCGAGCCATGCCCACGCTCTCGAGCCCAAGGATGATCGTCCGGCCGCCTACAAGCGCTACCGCCGCGAGCCCCATGAAGCTCCGGAAGTCTGGACACCGTGTCAACAAAATGGCATCATACCGCCGCCGCTGCGATTCTTACGGGACGCGGGGTCAATCCCGAGCCAGACGGTGCTGATCCCGGGGTTCTGCGTCAACGGCGCTCGGCTGAAGACCGCCTTCACGATTTTCTCGGGGAAGTACCGGTTGCCGTCCGCCTTGATCACGCCGTACACCTCCTGCTCGTACTCTAGCTGCCGCTTGGCGGGGACCAGCTGCTTCATCTGCGTGAACCGGAGGAGGCTCCTGCAACGGCGGTCAGCTCGGGTCGTGTGTGCGGCGGGGTCGGGTGAAGCTCACTTCCACGGCGGGATGAACGACAGCCGGTGCACGCACTCCCGGGCCCGGTCGCGCTCAAGGCAGGCCGAGCACGCAAGAGAGTGGTTGACCAGCCGGAAGAAGTGGTCGCCGTTCGCGTTGGCCTGCTTCACGCTGTCAATGAACACCGCAAAAAAGCTCCCCAGCGCTGGTGCCCGGAATTGTTCTTAGGGTTGGGGTCTTCCCCGAGCCCGAACCGCGCGGAGGTCCTCTTACCGGGCGGAGTTGTGGTGCACGTGAACACTCGCTTGCCGACCTGGAGCAGTGGGTAGCTGCGGTGACCGTGAGCCGGCATCTTCTTTGCCTGCGCCGTTTCACCTTACCTGAATTGGTACCAGAAGCTCTGCACCCGTGTGAGTGAGGCGTGGCGCGGCAAAAATCGGGGCGGCTGCTTACCGGCGTCACAAAGGCAATCTCGTCGAACACCGCTGCCTGAGGACCGGTTAGCGGGATGGCTGGAAACGGTGCGGGCGGTGGGGGCCTACCTTTGGGGCGTCTCCGCGGCAGCTGTCTGGGTTCCTGCGCACAAAATTTTAGGCTCCCGAAGAAATGCGGAAGGCCGGCGGCAAACGTACTTGGGCCGCGCCGTCACCGTGTTCAGGCTTCTGTACGGAGACCGGAGCCGGATCAGCCGCTGGTTGTCCTCGATCACCGACACCGCGCCCGCCCCGAGGCTGTTCAGCTTGCTGGCCTGCGCCGGCTCCTGAAGCCAGTACAGGTACCGCTTCGCCCCTTTCAGGACCTCCTGCGCTCGGTCAAGGGACACCTGGGGGGGGCGGTCAGTGGGGGCGGGTGGGAACCGTCGCCAAATTGAAAGCTCACCGAGTAGATGCACATCAGTTGGCCCCCGGCGCAGCTCATGTGCGCCAGGCACGCCACAAACCGGCTCAGCGTCGACGTCTTGCCCTGCTGCCTGCCGTACACTGTAAGGCGTTTGTGTAAGGCCCGCCAGAACCAAACTACCACCTTACCTGTTTGTGACCCACACTAGGTTCTGCGAGCCCGACCAGTCCTCGTACCTGAAGGGGGAGTGTGCGTCAGTGCCCGCAACATTTGGTCAAAGGGGTTCAAACGCACTGCTCCAGAAGCGAGTACAGCTCCGGCCGCACGTTCGCTCCGCCGACTATGAGCGTCATGTGGCTCGCGACCATCCGGCGGAGAATCTTCTCGTTCACCTCGAACCGCTTGGACGCCCACGGCGCGGTCCCGAGCAGCTCGAGCACCGCCATGAACCGCGCCAGTCGGACCTCGCCGGGCGCAGACGAACCCTGGGACGCCGCCGACGCCGCGATGCAGCCGGACCGCCGGAGCTTGGTTGTGGTCTGCGCGCCGCGGAGGGACGACAGCCGAAGTTCGTGCCGGAGCTCCCGCAGCTCAAGGAACGGGGTGAGCCCGCGGAAGTCGAGCGGAGGCCGGCCGGGGGGGGCGCTGCGCCACGCCGAGTACGACTTGCAGCTGTACCCAAACTTGCACGCCCCGCAACTACAGGAAGGAGCTGACATCACCGATCCCCGCGACGCTTTTTGGGCCGATGTCGGGGGTTTGCTGCGCGGGCGGTGGGCGGGGGGTCACGGCGACTTTGTACGGCACAATCAACGGGGTTTTCGGCGGCCCAGGCGCTTTTTGCATCTGTGGCAGTGATCATTTCCCCCTGATATACGGCGGCCGCAGGAAACCCAGTTGGAAACACCGGCACCGCGTCCGCCCAAAGCCAGAACCGGGCAAACTCCATTTTATGTGAAAAGCCTATTGCCACTTATAGGCGTTGCCCCGTATTTGGCATTTGCCTCGTCATAACCAATGCGGCGGCGGTTCCCGGAGATCGAGCGCAGGCGGGTCGCGGCGAGGCAGAGGTGGTGCTGCAATGCGTGCGGTGCCTTGCTCGACGAACACTTTGAAATCGACCACGTCAAAGCGCTCGCCGCGGGGGGTAAGGGCGCGGTGCCGGTGGTGAATTTTATAAGCCGGCCGCTCACCCCGCCCCAAAAGGCGCCGACAATGCCTCGAATCTTCAGGCGCTCTGCCCGGGGTGCCACCGCAGGAAAACGGTCACCGATCTCCGCCGAGCCAGGACAAAGACGTCGTCGTACAGGTGCTTTGGCTGCGACACCGTGGTCTCGGTCTACTTCGACCACCGCTGTCCGTCGAACTGACCCGGAAGTATATGCGAGTAAGTGACCTCCTTTGTGCGATGTGGTGGTTTCTTTTTCTCCCTGGGGCTCTGGGCGAATGTTTGTTTGCCCCCGATTATACCGGACACGTGACCATTCCAAACTCAGTAACGTCCATTCCAAACAGTGCTTTTAGGAATTGTACTAGCATGACGTCGGTAACCATACCAAACACGGTCACGGAGATTCCGTATCAAGCTTTTTATAGATCCGGGCTGACAACAGTGACCATTCCCAACTCCGTCACAGAAATTGAATTTAACGCCTTTAGGGAGACCCCGCTGGAAAGCGTAGTTATCAGCAGTGGAGTCACAGAGATACACCTGAACACTTTTAAGGACTGCACCAATTTGGACAACGTGATAATCCCAGTTTCGGTCACAAGTATCGAAGCTCAAGCTTTCATGGGTTGCACTAGCCTGAAGACCATCAAAATTTTGAATAACGCCACAAGCATTGAAACTACTCCGGGGTGGGAATCTTTCTATCAGGCTGGCTGCCCTCAAGAGCTATACGTTGCTGGTGCCGACCTCTGCAATTGCCTCGATTGTTTTGATTGCACCGCTGACTTTTGTGGCCTCGACGACATCAGCTACTGCACAGACTTGTCCGAAAAGCTGGCCTGCGGGGTAACGGGCACTGCTCCAATGACCGCCAACCTGTCAAACTGGCAGACGGGCGACGTGACTTCTGTTCGGTCCCTATTCGCGTCTTCAGCCGGGGGCAACTACACATTTAATGACCCGTCCATTTCGACCTGGGACTTATCCAGCTGCACAGATTTTTCGTTGGCTTTTGACGGCAGTCGGTTTGACCATTCCCTCTATTGGAACGTGAGCAGTGGCGTCAATTTTGAAGGCATGTTCAAATTCTGGTACAAAAATCGGCCCCTCTACTTCACTCCCACCAGTTCTGGAACTAACTTCGTGGAAATGTTTTATTATGCCTCTTCTTTTAACCAGCCAGTCGGTTTTCTTGACACCGAGAGCGGCACCAACTTCACCCAAATGTTCTCGTATGCCAGTAACTTCAACCAAGACGTGAGCCACTTGAAGGTGAGGGGTTCAATCAAGGCAATGTTTAAAAATGCTTTGCGATTTAACCAGCCTCTCACGTGGGACGTATCGGGGGTCGAAAATTTTGAGAGTTTTTTGTGGATGGCAACACACTGGAGCCAGGATGTCAGCTGGTGGGACGTCGTAAGCAGCAATCCGTGCGATGCGCGATTTACGCAAAATTTCAATTACGCCTATCGTTTTATAGGGTTGGCTACCACGAGCTATGGGAATGAGGCGACACCACAGAGCTACAACGCCATCAAAACCCTCACTTGCTGGCAAATGAAATTGAGCGTGGTTTGCCCCATGATTTCCGTCTCGACATTCAGCAGCCCTCAGCCAACGTACAATGAGCTGTGCCTTGGCCTTGGCACGGACAACGCGGGGTGCCCCCACACGCTCTGCCACAACAACACCGACATCTCGGGGTGCTCTTCGCTGAGCTACAAGCTGTACTGCCCGATGGACTTCGGTAGGCCGGCCTCTGTTGCTGCGCTCGACACGTCTCACATTACCGATCTAAGCTACCTCTTTGTCGACCGGTTTTCGGTGAACCCTTCCTTCACAAACCCAGGGTCTGGAATGGCCGCCCTGCCAGACTCGACGCAGCAAGCCTGGGGCCACGTCAAAGTTCCGATTGGCAACTGGAACACGTCCGCGGTGACCTCATTCGAAGGCACGTTCTGGGAAGCCGCTAGTTTTAACCAGCCACTCTCGTGGGACACCAGCGCCGGCACAAACTTTGAAGCCATGTTCAAGGGCGCGCACACCTTCAACCAAGATCTCGGCCACTTTTCGGTGCAGGGTTCCCTGGCCAGCATGTTTGAGGACGCCCTCGCCTTCGATCAGCCGCTTCAGTGGAACGTCTCGGCGGTCACGAATTTTAGCCGCATTTTCTACAATGCAAGCTCTTTCAGCCACGAAGACGACATTGCCGCTTGGGACGTTTCCGGTGGACTCGATTTTACCGACGCATTCAGTGGCACGGGCGAGCTCCCGGCATGCGTCGTCACTGAATATCGTTGGAGAAGTGACTTTAACGGCTATTGGTGCTCGACCTTTGACTCTAGTACGGCGACGTGTGGGCAGCTGGGTAGGGGGAATGAGGGCGGTAATTTTTATGAGTCAGATACCTATACCGGATATCAAGCGTGCCCCCAGTGTGGACAGTGCGAATTGGGGGTGAATCTCAATGCCACGCGGGTGTTGAGGTGCTGGGCGTTCAAATCCGAATCCCTGACGGTCCCAAATCCGATTCAGAGCGCCGAGGAATACGATGTAGAATGCACAACCGCCACAGCCTCGCCAACAACGGCCTCGCCGACCACTGCCTCCCCAATAACGGCCTCACCGACCACTGCCTTACCCACACAAAGTCCAACGACCGCTGCACCCACATCACTTGCACCGACATCTGCACCCACATTCTCTCCAACGTACGCACCCGGCCAGTGTATCGGAGACGCATCTACTTGGAACTCGGGCTTCGGACCTTGTTCTACGTATGGCCCGGGTGAAGCCAACGATGGTCATTGTTCAGACCACGATCAATTTGATCCAAGCCAGTCAGCTTCCCAAGTGTGTCCACAGTGCGGAGAATGTTGGGTGAATGCACCGACCGTCAGCCCGACAATGAACGCACCGACACCAACAACGCCCCCCCCAACATCAGCCTCGCCCACAACAGCCCCCCCAGCGACGGCCTCCCCAACGACTGCCTCACCAACTCCGACCACACCTGCACCAACTCCGACCACACCCGCACCAACATTAAATGAACTCAGTGGTTGCCCCGACAATTGGTCCGATCTATGCACCCGAGATGGGTATACTACGATTGGCCGCTGCTGGGTCGGCAATATAACCGATTTTGCGTGTGTCAATTTTACTGTATATAGCGCCGCTTTCGAAACTTGCGGTGGCATTGATCCTAGGCTCAGTGATTGCACAGATTTCTCGCCTGCGCCAACACAAGCCTCGCCTGCGCCAGACGACGGCAGCTCCAGCTCAAACACCGGGATGATCGTTGGCATCGTTGTTGGTGCCGCCTTTTTTGTTGCCGTTGCCGTTGCCGTGTGGTGGTGGCGGTCAAGAAGGGAATTTGATGAAAGCGACATATACATGTAACGTGGAGGCATGAGCTCGGGATTCGCATATATACCGGTGAAATTGAGGGGGGTAAAATGCTCCTGCTCGTTACGCTGCTCGTGCCGGCGTCCCGGTGCTCCGACTGGCGGCTCTGCACCTTCGGGAGCGACGCGGTCTACGACGCCACCTTTGCGCTGCTCGGCTCGAATGCCTCGTGCGGCTCCCTGGCGATGACCCGCGCGCTCGAGTACAGGCCGATCGACTGCGACCCGCTCTGGTCCGCTGCCGTCGAGCCCGTGGTCACCCGGTGCGGCACGATCGACGGCGTCCCGTGCAATGAGGCGTAGGTCCCCCGGCGCCGTAGGGCTTCACCCGCACTGCATCTGACCACACTGCTCTCGATTCAGGTGCACCCCGACAAACATCGACCGCCCCACCTTGCCCCGATGCCACCGCCGGCCCCAGTTCGACACCATCCACAGGGTCTGGACCACAGCGTACGCCATCGCGGCAGTCACCATGTGGAGCTTATAAGCGGGGAACCACGTGGGTGTATTCGTCGGATGGCCAGCTCGATCAGGTTTGCCGATACCGCGGGGAGACACGATGACGCCGCAAGAGCAGCACTGGCGGCGGAATTTAGTGCGAGTGCAAGCCGAAGAAGTGCCAGTATGAAGGCCAAGAGGGAGGCCAAGAGGCAGGCGATAGAAGCGAAAAAAGAGGCCAAAATAAAAATGTGGTTGGCGGCGGAGCAGAGGCAGGCGGCGGAGCAGAGGCAGGCGGCGGAGCAGGCAACCCCCCCACAGTTATCATGGGAAGAAAAGCTGAACGAAAACAAAACAATGTCCGACCCGGAACAAATACGTGACACTCTCGATGCCTGGGAGTACCAGCTCTGGCTACGCGATTATATGAGGCGAGACCACGACTACCGAATGACCGTTTCGCTTGACAATCTTCTCGCCTATCTTGAGCATAGAGAGGAGCGGTTGAGGCAGACCCCCGACGATGCACAATTGACCAAAGAAGAGGAGGAGGTGGCGGAAAAAGAGGACGCTGCAGAAAAAAGCAAAAAGCATCTACAGGAACAAAACCAACTGTACGAAGGCAACGAAGCGGATTTCTTCAGAGTGCAAGCTGCCTTCAGGGGGGCGCGATATAATTCTTATAGCCCACATGTTTTACCCGAAACAAGAAATGAAAAGAAGCCGGCCGAAAGAGTGCACAGGGGCGCGCGGTTGAGTTATATTAACAATCAGCTGAAGGCGTTGTTTGAGCGAAAAGCGGGTGGGTATGGGCCGGCCTTAAGGCAGAAAGAGAGCATCTTGAAAGAGTGGCAGGAAGAAGAAACGTTGCCCCCGTTGCCGGAAAAATCTAAAAAGAGAAAGAATCCGACCACGACCATACGCGCGTGTGCCGACACACTGGCATGTTGGGACGAAGACCTCGACAGGCGAGAAGACATGTGGTTCCGGAGAATTGATTTAAAAGAGAGGAAAGCGAAAGTGGATCAGAGGGAAGATGAACGTTGGAAAGAGAAGAAAAAAATCAAGGCCAAGAACAGTGATTTATATCTCCGCATGGGAACATTTCTCGATCGAATCAAAGGGCAGCCGGGGACATAGGGTTGTAGGTCTTCACCCAGTCCCGCGGCGCCCACCGCACTTTTCGGGCAGAGGCTTTTCGGGCAGAGGCTTTCCGGGCGGCTTTTCGGGATGCTTTCCGGGCGGCACTCGGCGCGGGCGGCTTCACTTTGAACTCGGGCGCCGTCGACTTGTGGCACTCGCACCCCTTGCGCTTGCAGTACGAACACCCAAACTCGGCCTCGGCCTCGGGCTCCGGGTAACAGCTCCGCCACGGGACAAGCCCAAGCGCGGCAAGCTCGCCGGAGATTCGCGCCACGTTCGCCGCTCGGGCCCCGGCTGCACGGTACTCGGCAAGAGGGACCGCGCCGTCCGTGACCGGGGGAGCGTCGACAAACGGCGCGTTGAACACCACCGCCAGCGCGCGCTTCGGGTCCGCCGCCACCTCTGCCTTCAGGTCCATGCTTGTCTGGGGCCCCGTCCCGTAATTTTCGGTGTATTGTAAAACAGATGCACTAGACTAAATTTAAACAGTAGTATATTGGGGCGGTACTGTATAAGCGTCGACAAAATAGCCGTTACACCCGATGGCCGTCGATTGTAGGGGGCGGTACTGTATAAGCGTCGACAAACTAGCCGTTACACGCGATGGCAAAACCACTAGCTACTTCGAAGGACAACTTGGGTAAGGCGGTTGACATTGCCGTCCCTGGTAAAAAGGTAGCCGAAAATGCATTCAGTGGCGCAATCACCCTCATATCAGCAGACCTCATTGGATCCGCGGACTCTCACGGTGTAGAAGAGATTGGAGAGGGCGCTTTTGAGGATTGTCTCTCTCTAAGTAGGGTGCAGGCACGCGATGATGTGAAGATTGGCCCGTACGCCTTTGCCGACTGCCTTAGTTTGAGCAATGCCTGGTTTTACGATCACCGAAATGGATTGCTTCAGGTCGGCACAATAGGAGAAGGTGCATTTCAGGAGTGCCGCTCGCTCGCATATGTGAATTTAAGAAGTAAGGGAATCGGAAAAATGGCTTTTCAAAACTGTACCGCGCTGAAAAAATGTGAAGTGGATGAACTCGAAGAAATTGGGGACCTTGCGTTCGACGGCTGTGGGTCGCTTCGCTCTGTCACAATGCCAAGCAAAGTGGGACAATACGCGTTTCGAGATTGCACTAGCTTGACGGAAGTGATAGTGCAGGAAGGCCCTCATCATTACATTAGCCCAGGAACTTTTTCCGGGTGCACAGCGCTGGCGTCGGTCACCATTCCGGACTCTATTTTATTTATTCAAGAAAATGCATTTTGGGGGTGCTCTGCTCTCAAGTCGGTGCAGACAACCGCTACAACAATAGGCGAGCATGCGTTTCAAATCAGCGGCTTGGAAAGCATTAAGATTGGCGATGGCGCGGATCTCAGAAGACATGCGTTTGCAAACTGCCATCGTCTGAGGGACGTGGAGGGGCGCATCGGCACTATAGGACCAATGGCCTTCAAAGAGTGCACGTCGCTCCAGTCCATTACATTGCCAACACGTGTCTACCCGTATGCTTTTTATGGATGCCGTGGCTTGACGGAAGTGGTCGTTCCAGATCAGACCCGTGAAATTGCATCGGGCACTTTTGAGGGGTGCACAGCGCTGGCGTCGGTCGAGATCCCGGAGTCTGTTTTTTCTATTAACGAATCTGCTTTTAAAAATTGTGAAGCACTTGAGTCGGTTCGGACAAACGCCAACATTATACGTCAATCTGCTTTTAAAGACTGTCATGCGCTCAAATCGGTGATACTTACGTATACGTCGCCAGAAACAGTGCTTATTCATGAGGGCGCGTTCAAAAGGTGTTATGCGCTCGAGGAGGTGGTGATCGCGGCAAAGAAGGTGCAAATTGGGCCGAAAGCATTCGCAAATTGTGTTTCGTTGAAGGTCGTCACGGTGCCAGAGAATTCAAGTATATACTCGACGGCATTTCAGGGCTCGTCTGTGGAAAAGCTTGTTGTCCTTGGCGAACTAGGACAACACAAACAGTACTTGAATGAATTTATAGAAAGCGAAGAGGGGATTGTCGAAAGCGAAGAGGGGAATGTCGAGGGGTATTACTCAGCGAAAGACAACCCGCTCAAAATAATGGGCTGGACGGCTGCCAATCATAAAGTGCTGCCAGAAAACGACAAGGAGAAAGCGCGTACCATATTATTTAGTCTTCAGAGAAATGTGGCGTCGGACCGCCTCCCACACGTGCCCCAGGAAATGAGACAAATGATGTTCAAGCCCCAACCGTCGGATGTGTATACCAAAAGTACGCAAAGATTGAACGATCATGTGGCGCCGGAATAACATGGGTCGTCGGGCGTGGGGGGTCAAATGCCTCAGTCTAGGTCAAATGTGCGGAAGGCGCTCGTCGGGAGCAGCGTGTCGGGGGCGGTGAGCGCCGTGACCAGCTCCGCCGCGTGGTCCGTGTGCGTCGCCCAGTGCCACAGCGCCGCCGAAGTGCCCCCGATGCACAGCTCTCGGCCGACTTTTGCCCCGGTGGCGTCGCCAAAGCCGTAGTCGGCCCCGGCCACTACAAAGATCGCGGTCGGCGGTGCGCTCACGATTTCGTGGTTGAACGCCGCTGTGATCCCGTCCGGTAGCAGCTCCGCTAGCATCGCAACCGCAAACAGAAGGCCGTCCGTCGAATCCCAGCTCAGTCGCGCAGCAAGGTCCGTGGGGTGCGTGTCGATGAACGGCCGAAGCATCCTGGGGCGGCGCGGACCATGAGCGCGGGGCCACGAGGGCGTCGGCGCCGGAACTGACCTGTTCGCGATCGGCCCGGGGAACTGCTCCGCAAACGACCCAAAGACGTCCGGCGTCGCGGCGAGGCGGGCGGGGTCTAGTCGCGAGCGCACAAGGTTCCGGACAAACGCCTGGACCCGGAGTTAGGCGGTAGTCTGGCACGGCAGGGTACGCGGTGGCCTACGTCGCCCGTCTTGCTGAAGGTCACCCGAGACGCGTACGCCCGCACAATCGCTTGCAGCCTCCGGTCGACTGCCTCCGGCGCACTGTCGAGCATGAACACCTGCCGCATGATGAGTGGACAGCGCTGAACGCGAGGCCGGACCCGGGTTAGGGTTAGGGCGTACCTCAAAGTCAAAGCTCTCGCAGCTCAGGTCTACAATCACCCGGCCAAAGTCAATCGTGTCCGCGGATCGGAGCGCTGGGTGCTTAATTTATGCATAGTATTAGAAAGAAAATATTGAACACAAATAAATGGGAATAGGGTACATTTTTGTCGGTGGCCCACAGGTACGCGGCCACAAGCTCGGCGCGCTGCTTCGGGTCGCTTGGCGGCGATGACAGCAGCACCCGCTTGATCTCGGACGCCAGCTCGGGTGATACCCCGCCGTTCCATAAATGCGCCCACACAACAATCCCCGCGTCCATCCCATAGTGTGGAGGCCCGGTCGCCATATACTCTGGAGGCCCGGTTGTCATGACTCCTCCTCGTCTGTAAAAGCGTTAAACGCCGGCCTGGACTGTCGACGATACCTGATTATTCCGTAGAGAAGTCCGGCTGACACGACCACCGCACCTACGGCAATCCCGGCTAGACCCGCTCCAGAAAGGCCGTCGTCGCTTGTGTCATCGCCGGGCGTGCCATACTCAGTGCAGTCGAAAGTGTGGGGTGGAGTTACAGCCGTACAGTTAGCAGCCCCAACCATTTCAAAGCACTGAATCGGGCCCGTAAAACCGACATGACCTGCATCATTTCCAGTAGATTGCCAACATCGGCCTCGGCTGGTTGCACTCGAGCACAGTGCATCCCAATTATCTGGGCAGCCTGACACATCGATTGTTGGAGCGGGCGTCGGGGCGGGCGTCGGGGCGGGCGTCGGGGCGGGCGTCGGTGAAGGTATGACTGTGGAGCAATCATAATAGACCCCGCCTGGAAATGTAAGGTCACTGCATGTGGTGTGAGTCCTACGGCAATCAAAGATTTGCATGTCATCATAAGCCTCTTGTGCACTTGAAAATTCGTGGGTGTAGTAAAAGCCGCACCGCCCAATTTGAAAGCTGTCGCATTTTTGAGCCCAGTCATGTGGGCAGCCTGAAAGATTGAGTGGGGCGAGCGAGGTCGGGGCGAGCGAGGTCGGGGCGGGCGAGGGCGGGGCGGG
>MDSZ01036388.1_pt1 | contig 13644 bp, 17 predicted proteins | sample 811201 | NCBI WGS metagenome assembly MDSZ01 (sample SAMN05326647, study PRJNA326480) | marine metagenome | isolation source: seawater | place: Indian Ocean: North | collected 2010
CCTGCGAATAGCATCTGCTGGCATCGTACCGGATTTGTTCGCCCTTAGCGTGCAGATACGTCACTTTCGTGTAGTCACCCCAGCAAGGCCGCGGTTCGAGCGCGCGAGACGGTGCGATGCACGATTAAGGTTGGCGGTAATCACCAGTAGGCGTGCAATTCCGGGCTTCGTAACCGCTACACTTGACGGCGCGGCGGAGAACCGAAGTCAGGGTCTGCGCTGACTCGTTTTGCGACCGTTCCCGCCGGATGGCGATACCAGCCGGGATCGGTAAAATCGCCCCGCGCGATATCGTCGCGCACCTTCACGACCGTGAACATGCCGCCCATTTCCATATTCCCGAACTGGCCCTTGCCGCCCATCATCGGCGTCGTGTTGACCGGACCTTGATGTCCGCCGTCGGTGTGTTCCTGGTGCTCCGCCATGCCGTAGCGCATCATCGGCAGGAAATTTGGCGACACCTTGCGAATCCGCGCCTCTACACCGGATTGATCAACGCCGGTCTGGTTGGGGATGCCGTGGCCCATCGCGTTCATGGTGTGGTGGGCCATATGGCAGTGGAAAGCCCAGTCGCCGGCGACCGCGGTAAACTCGATGTCGCGCATCTGCCCGACCGACACCAGTTCGGTGACCTCCCGCCGCCAGCGCTCGCGCGGCCAGCGCCCGCCATCGGAACCCGTCACCTCGAACTCGACGCCATGAAGGTGGATCGGATGGTTCCACATCGACAGGTTGCCGGCCCGGATGCGCACACGCTCGCCGGTGCGCGCGACGATCGGATCGATCGCCGGGAACATCTTGGAGTTGAAGGTCCACTGGTCGAACTCGACCATGATCGAGGGGTCCGGGCGCCAGGTTCCGGGTTTCAGCGCCCAATTGTGCAAAAGGAAGGCGTAATCGCGATCGACCGGCACGATCTCCCCGCCGCGCGGATGGATGATGAACAGGCCCATCATGCCATAGGCCATCTGGGTCATCTCGTCGGCGTGCGGATGATACATATGCGTGCCGTGCTGGCGCAGCGTGAACTCGTAGACATAGGTTTCGCCGGGCTGAATGTGCGGCTGGGTCATCCCGCCGACGCCATCCATGCCGGAGGGAAGGATCAGCCCATGCCAGTGGACGGACGTATGCTCGCCCAGCCGGTTGGTGACGAAAATCCTTACCCGGTCGCCTTCCACGGCCTCGATGGTCGGCCCGGGCGTGCCACCGTTGTAGCCCCAGCAGGTTGCCTTCGATCCGGGCGCGAATTCATGCTTTACCTCTTCGGCGACAAGGTGGAACTCCTTGACCCCGGCATTCAACCGCCACGGCAGCGTCCAGCCGTTGAGCGTGCGGACGGGCACGTAGCGCGGATCGCGCGGCACGGCGGGCGCCACGCCCACAGGCTCGGCCGCCGGCATGGGCATCGGGCCCATCGCCATGCCGCCATGCATGGAATGATCCTGTGCGGCGGCACGCGCGGTCAACGCTGACCCCAGTGCTGCGGCGGCACCCGTCTTGAGGATGTCACGACGATGGATGGTCATTGGCCGGCTCCATGATGTTGGTGTTCAGGCGTCGGAGCGGGCGGTGGCGAAGGAGGAGGGCTGGCGTCCGGCGTTGGCACATGATCGTGAACCATCCCAGGCATGGCCGGAGGCGGCGCGGGCGACCCAGACGGTGCCGGACCTGCCGGCGGCGGCGCTCCCCCGCCATGGTGGCCGCCATGCATCGAGTGATCCATCGCCGGGGCGGCAGGCGGCGTCAGTATCTCGGAAACGGTCGGCGTGTTCTGCCTGGCTTCCGCATCACTCGGCAGCCTGTTCCCCACCAAACGCATCAGATCGACGCGCGCGAGCCAGTAATCCCGAACCGCTTCGAGGAACCCTTGATAGGCTTCGTATTCCTGCGCCTTGGCCTGAAGCACCTCGAACTCGCCGATCAGCGCGAAATTCTGTTCGAGCTGGCTTTGACGGGTCACGATTTCACGCTGCGGCACCAAGGCCGTGCGATACAGGCCCACCACTTCGCTGAGCACGCGTACGCGTTCCGCGCCCAGCCCAACCGCATTCCCGGACGCGAGCGCAAGTTGCGCCAGGCGCGCGCGCGCGATCCGTAGACGCGCTTCGGTTCGTGCGATCCGAGCTCCGCCTTGGTTAAAGATCGGCAGCTCGATGTCGAGCGTCGGTCCCCGGATGACCGAGCGGTCGACCTCGCGCTCGCGGTCGTAACCGACCGTGGTGGCCCCAAGGAGGCGGAAGCTGCGCGTGATCCGCGCCGCCCCGGCGGCGACGACAGCGCCCTTCTGCGCGGCGAGCAATTCCAGGCTGCTCGACTGCGCGAGGCGTTGCAACTCGCTTACGTCATCCTCGTGGGCGAGGGGCAGCGGCAGCACGGTGTCGCTTTTCCAATCCGCCTCCGCTCCCCGCAATCCGATCGCATTGTTGAGTTCGAGACGCGCCATCTTGCCGGCGACGGCGGCGCGGGTCGCCTCGATACGCGCCTGGCTGGCGGCGGCCTTTTCGCGGTTGAGCTGCAATTCCGTGATGTTGCCCGCGTCGTAAAAGCGCTGGGCGAGGTCTGCCGAAACCTGCAAGCCATCCGCGACCGCCGCCCGCATCTCGGCAACCTGCTGCGCTCCGACATAGCGATACCACGCCGCCTCGACGTCGAGACTGACGCCCAGGATCGACGCCGCCACCTCGTACCGGGCGCGTTCGTAGTCGAGACGGGCGAGCCGCGCCTTGGCTGGCAAGGTCAACAAATCGACCAGAGGCTCGGCGACGCCGAACACGAATTGCGATCCCGGCCCGCCCGCGAGCGCCAGGCTCGACAGGCTGATGCGCGGATTGGCGACCTGGACGGCGTCGAGAACATCGGCCCGAGCCAGTCCGAGCTCGCCATAAATCTGCTGGAGGCGCGGACTCCTGAGCATGGCAGTCTTGACGGCCAAATCCGCCGTCATCGGTTGGGCGGCGACCGATTGCTGGGCCTGTGTCTCCTGTTCGCCCTGGTCGTTTTGCTCCCAGCCCAGCGACGGCGCGCCGCGATCCGCAAGCAACTTCTCGATCGCCACATGATCCCTGCCCGGATCGAAGGTCGTGCAACCCGCAAGCACGGTCGTCACGGCCAGGATGATGATGCGCGGGGGCATCGGCCTCAGCCGACTGTGCGAGGGATTCACCATGCATTCCGCTGATTGGAAGACGCCATTGAGTAGATTCCCCCCTCGTTCCGAGATGCTGCAACTACATTCGTTATACGCGGCTCAACCGTTACGCCCTCACGCGCCGCCGATCTTCAGCAATTTCCGATGCAGCAGTGCGTGATCGCCCAACTTGTAACCAAGCGGGCAAAATGCGCGGACTGCCAGCCAGCACATATGCTTTGGCAACAACGCTCAGATTGAAGGACCAAGCCCATGAATCGTTATCTCGCCGCCACCTTTGCGGGGATCGCCGCTATCGTCGGCATGACCAACGCCCAGGCCGCCACCACAATGTCGGGCGCCGGACATTACGAATGGCGCATCGTCAATCAGCGACCGGGGCCGCGGGCACCGATTGTCGCGCCGCGGCGGGTATGGATATCGTCGACGCCTTCGGAGGTGCAAGCGGCGGCCGACCGTTCGGAGGTTGCGGGACATTTTGAGTGGCGCGTCACCGTTTCGCCGGGACCGCGCGGGACACCGGTCTCCCGCCAAGTCTGGGTGCCGACCCCAACCATGATGGCTCGGGCTGGCGGGGCGGCGATGACGGCTGAACAGGGTCTCTAAGGGGATTTACCCGACAGTTAAAACGTCTGGTAATGTCTTCAATCTCTCGTAAACGAACGATTGCCGGGGACGCTGGTGCAACACGCGTGAGCAGCCGCGCAGCGGCCATTTCGCCTCTCGAAACCGTACCTTGTTTCCTTCTTCGAAATCGGGCTAGTTCGCGTCGAGTTCTCGGAGAACGCCCTTGCTCGTCGGTTACGCCCGTGTTTCCACCAGGGATCAGTCCCCTGCCCTACAAATCGACGCGCTCCATGCGGCCGGGTGCGAACGCGTGTTCACCGAAAAGGCATCGGGCGCGCAGCGCGATCGACCGGAATTGAGGGCCGCGCTAGATTACATCCGCGCCGGTGATTCCCTTGTGGTGTGGAAGCTCGACCGGCTGGCGCGCTCCGTCCGGCAGCTCGTGGAGACGGCCGAAGATCTCGCCAAGCGCGAGATTGGCCTTCGCGTGCTCACCCAGGCCATCGACACCACCAGCCCCGGCGGGCGGCTCGTTTTCCACGTCTTCGCGGCCGTCGCCGAGTTCGAGCGCGAGCTGACGCTAGAGCGCACCCACGCCGGACTTGCCCAGGCGAAGGCGTTGGGGCGACGCGGCGGGCGCAAGCCGGCGATGGGACCGGCGGAGATCAAGCGCGCCAAGGCGATGCTCGCAGACCCGACCATCGCCGTCGAGGAGGTGGCAGCGCAGCTCGGGGTGCAGCCGTCGACGCTCTACCGGCACATACCGGGTGGGCGCAGCTCGGTGGTCGCGCAGGTGTAATGGAGGCCGTCATTGTCGGCCGCGTCTTTCTTCCACCCACCCAACCCTTGGGGCTTGGCCCACGGCCCGGCAGGCAGGCAGGCAGGCAGGCAGGCAGGGGATCGTCGATCAGGCGAACAGGTCGCCGATCGCGCGCACCCGGAAGGCGTTGCGCCGGCGGCGCCGGCGATGCTCGCCAGCGTCGTGGCGCATATGGCACCGCTGGCAGAGCGCAGCGAGGTTGCGCGGTCGGTTGTCGCCGGGATCGTGGTTCAGGTGCGCGCTGGCGAGCACGACGCGCGTGACCCGCAGCGAGGCGGGCGGGTCGATGCCGGCGAAGCCCGGTTGCGCGCGTGCCAGCTCCATCGGTGCGGGCAGACGGCGAACCCCCCTGCCCTGCCCGTCGCGCCAGCGTGCGGCGTCCTCGTCCCACCACACCCCATCGCCGAGATGCAGCACGTAGCGGCCGTGCGGGCGACGGCAATGCTCGCAGCGCCCCTTGGCGCGGCCGAAGCGGATAAAGGCCGACAGCTCGCGCCAGTCGATCGGGTAAAGCCAGCGATGTTCGCGCGCGATCGGCATGACGATTCTATGAGTCACGACCGAGCGGAACGAAAGCAGAAAATTCGCTGTATTTATCTATCCAGCGGCAAGCGCCTATCATGTGATCCTGCACGTAGGTTTTGCTTGGGAGGTTCTATGACGACTCTCACCCGCAAGTGGCGGGCGTTTGATCGAACCGTTGAAGAAGTGCGCGCCAAATTCGCGGACTTGTCGCCGGCGAAGCTGGAAGCCCTGATCGATGAGGCCGTTGCGGCGACGCGTCAATCCGCCGAGCGAGAAGGCGGGCGTCTCCCCCCTTCCCTATCATAGCGCGTCCGGGCTGCCTCTATCCCGCTGGCTTTGCAGCCCGGCCACGCTGTTCCGTTCGTTTATCCATCACTGAACCACTTCGATGCCCTTGCGGCGGATGACATTCAGCAGCGCGAGCGCCGGTCCCTTGGCTTGCTTGGTGCCCCGTTCGAGCTGCGAAACATAACCCGTCGTAAGGTTCAGGTATTTGGCGAGCGCGGCCTGACTCAAATGCGCCTCTTCGCGCACGCCGCGAATTTCATCGGGCGTGATCGGCGCGGCCGTAGGCGGCGCATCCGGCCCCAGGTGGCGGACGGTGATCTTCCGATAGGTGTCATCGCCCATCAGACCAACGCTGTGCATGTCGTCGGCCGTCTCGAGGAGCGCCTCGGTCAGCGTGCTAAGCGTCTTCGCCATTCTCAATCTCCTGTAGCTTGCCGATGCTCACGGCTTCATCAAGGGCGGTGTCGTCGTTCGCCAGGAACTCGGCGGCGATGTCCCGCAAGGTCTGCAATTCGTCGTCATCGATGTTCTCCCGCTCGCTCTTGGCAAAGCCGTAGAGGAAAAACGCCCGATCCTCCGTCCGATAGGCCACGATCATGCGAAACCCGCCCGATCGTCCCTGCCCTGGTCGCGCGACGCGCTGCTTGATGAGGCCGCCACCCAGATCGGCGTCGATAAGCCCACGCTCGGCTCGCTCGATCGCCTCCTTCAAATCCGCGTCACTAATTCGTTCACGTCGGACGAACCGCGCGACCCATTTGGTTTTGAAAATCCGCACGGCATCGTCCTATAATACCCAGAACTATAGCACACAGGCAGACACTTTCAACCCGCTTAAGCGATGGTGCGCCTACCGCTTCGCGGCACCGTGGCTCCTACCCGCTTCGCTCCCCGAGTCCGCGAGCGGTCTCGGCCTGTCGGTGACGATCCACTGGCGGGGTAAGTCGTGATCCCCTTTCATTCCACGCTGCATATCTGTATACAAGTATAAATCTATACCTGTAGGAGTGTAGCATGAAGGTTCTCGCCATCCTGTCGCAGAAAGGCGGCGTCGGAAAAACGACGCTGGCGACGTGCCTTGCCGTGGCGGCCGAGCAGGCAGGCAAGGAAACCGCGATCATCGACCTAGACCCGCAGGCGACAGCATCGTTCTGGAAAGATGTGCGCCAGCTTGACACGCCCGCCGTCGCCTCGATCCAGCCGGTGCGGCTCGCGGCGATGCTCAAGGCCTGTGCCGACGCCGGCACGGACCTTGTGGTGATCGATGGCGCGGCCGTCGCGCGTGATGTTGCCTATGAGGCCGCACGGCACGCCGACTTCATCCTCGTGCCGACGAAGACGGCGGTGTTCGATACAATGAGCATGACGCACACGTTGGACGTGGTGCGGCAGCTCGATCGCGCCTTCGCCGTCGTGCTGACATTCGTCCCGCCCCAAGGACAGGAGACGGGCGATGCGATGAAAGCAGTCGAGGAGCTGGGCGCGGCGGTCTGTCCGGTGACGATCGGCAACCGCAAGGCGTTCTTCCGCGCGCAGGCCACAGGCCAGGCAGTGCAGGAGTTCGAGCCGAACGGCCCGGCCGCAGCGGAAATCAACCGCCTATACGAGTATACGGTTATACGCCTATACGATAAGGCGGAGGTGGCGTGATGGCGAAGGGCAACACGCTCCAGGCGATGCTCGACCGGGCCAAGGCCGGCGGTGACACGTCGGCGACGCCCGTCCCGACCGTTGCGCCAATCCCCGCCAGACCCGCGCAGGCCGGGCGGCAGGGGACCAAGCTGATAGGGGGACATTTCGCTCCCGAGGTCAGCACGCAGCTCCGTATTCTTGCGGCCGAGGAGGGAACGACGGTGCAGAGCCTGCTAGGTGAGGCGCTGGACGATCTTTTCGTGAAGAAGGGCAGGGGCCGCGTCGCACGTAGCGTATAGGAGTATACAAATATACTGCTATACTTGCATCATCGAAAAGTGAGTTTTGGGGCAGCGCCTCACCTTTGCGCGGCGGGCGTGCTGAAATCCACCAGCACGGGCAGCTCGGGAATCCCGCCACGCAGCTTAGCGCGTCGCACGATGCTGTGTTGGTCGATCAGGTTCTGTGCGTCGCGCTTACCGCTGGACGTTTTCGGGAACCAGTGGAGCGCCACCCGTTCGACCTTGCGCCCGTTCTTGATCGGCGTGAAATCGACATAGAAGGGGCAGAGCTTGTTGATTTCCTCGACAGCGACCTTGAGGCAGTATTTGTTCAGATCGGCGAAGCGCTCAAGTTTCCCCTCGGGGACGTTGAGCAGGCCGCGCACCTCCTCGATCGTGAACTCCTCTTTCTGCTTGTATTCCAAACCGATGCGACGCTCGATCATTTCATAGAGGCAGAGGGCGTATTTCGACTCAAAGCAATACATTACCTGCGTCTTGAGACGGGCATAGACCTGACTGTTCCGCAGTATCTCGATCAATTCGTCGGGGATGCGGTAGTGAAGGAAGCCGTCCTTTTCGAGGCTTTCATCGCTGGGGCCGAGGAGCTGGACGCGGCGCTTGTAGCTCTTGCCGTCCTTGCGGATCGTGACGATCGCGATAGTGCCCATGAGACGTAGCAGCGAGCTTTCCACGCGCTCGTTGCCCTGGTGCGTCCCTTTCAGTCCCGACTTCGCAATGCGATGGATGATCGGCTCGCCAATACGCTCCCAGGCATTGGCGATGAGCAGGTTGTAGATACGGCGATCAGCGAGGGTGAGGGGGCTTAGCTCGACGATATCGACCAGCTCGCCGGGCTTGACGATTTCCCCGTAATTGGCGGGATCAAAGGGATTTCCGCGCCCCTTTTGCGCCAGCGTGCGGAAGGACATATCGACCACGGCAGGTTGGGACATAGGCTTGACCAACGGTGAGCAAGAGGGGCTTATCGACTCACCCTAACCGCGAAAAGTGAGCCAGGCAAATGTTCCGGCTCCCCGATGGAAACGGTGAGGGGGCTACCCCAAAACTCACCGTCACCGCCGACCCGGTTGCCCGGCTACCCCGAAGCTCACCGGACCCGGCCCGAACACTCACCTTTACCGACCCTAAAACTCACCGCACGCTACCCCGAAACTCACGCGACTCGACCCCAACGCTCACCGTTGAAGTCGTTTTTCCGCAGAAATCCGGGCCTTTCAGCGCCCTGAATCTTGAATCAGAAGAATTAGAGAATCTGAACCGCGAAAGGTGAGCTTTGGGGTAGGCCAGTCTGTGGATAACCAGCGTCAGGATACAACGACGGAATCGGCCTAACGGCCGATGCGCTATTTGTTGCGTGCCGGCTACGCCGTCACCAGAGCGGCGCAGGCTAAGCGGGAAGAAGAGGGCAGGATTTAGGGCTAGAGCATGACCGGATCACGTTGAAGCGTATCCGGAGTTGACGAGATAGTTTCGGCATTCGTCGGGTGTGAAGTAGTCGAGCAGGGATCCGATCCGCCTCCAGGTTGCCTCTACGGATCGCTCATCGGCTTTGCGCAGCAGCGTTTTGAGCTTGGAGAACATCTGCTCGATCGGGGCGGTGATGCGGTCGTGCCGCAGGGCGGCGATGAAAGTCAGTGTGCGCCAGCGGCCGTGCGGCACCTTGGCCAGCAGGCGCTCCCCGCGCGGGCTTCGGCCGTGGGTCCGCGTCATGTTGGTCTTGGCCCAGGTCTCGTCGATGAAGAGGGGAGGGGACACGCCTTCGTCCAGCATCATGTCGAAAAACGCATCATCGTTCGGCGTCGGGACCATGTCCTCGATCACGAGGTTGGCGCGCGACTCCGCCATGTCCTCCCGCCACATGGCGACTTCCGCGGGCGTGCCTCGCACGAAATCCATCGCGCGGACTTCGGCGCGGATCGCCTCGATATCGAAATCGCTCATGCTTCGTCCTTCGCTTCGCCTTCCGCGTCGAACGCGCGCTTGCCGCGCCGCTTCCACAGCGCCAGCACGTCGCCGGCATCATCGCCACGCGCACGTCCCGCCAGATCGAGCAGCGCGCCGTAGAGCGTGGCGCGATCGTCGTCGGCTAGCTCGACCAGCCCGGCTTTCTGGACCAGCCCGCCCAGCTCGATCAGATGGCGCGTTCGTTCGCGGCGTTGCACGACCCAGCCCCTGCTATCCGTTCGCCGCTGACCCGCTTCCGCCCGCAGCGTCGCCGCCCGGTTCAGCTTGAGCGCCCGATCCGTCGATCGCAGCAGCGCCGCCACCTTTCCGCCCGCGCCGCTGAAAGAAGGCAGCGCCCTTCGCACGCCATGCCTCCTTCGCGCTGGTATCCTTCGACCCGATCGCATCGAGGAGCACCCCGGCCAGCGTCTCGGCATCGAGCGCATCGGCCCCCGTGGCGGCGACGAGCTGGCCGAGCTGTTCAACCCGCTTCGCCTTTAGCGCGCGGGCCTTGTCGCCGAGCGCCTTCAGTTCGGCGTCGTAATCGCGCACCTTCCGCATCGCCCTCACCCTTCCGCGCATCAACCAGAGACACCTTAGCGGACCCGGCATTGGGGTAAAGCACGAACGGCAGGAAAAGCGGCACCAAGTCAATCACGAGGAGCGTAGCGGATTGTGAGTGCGCGCTTATACGTCGTTGCCGACGTGCGCTCAGAAGTGTAATAAGCCAAGCGTCATGGCGATCTACCATTTTTCCGCCAAGGTCATCAGTCGCCAGACCGGCGCGAGCGCGGTGGCGAGTGCCGCCTATCGGTCCGCGTCCGAGCTGCATGACGATCGCTTCAACCGTAACCACGATTTCAGCAACAAGGCGGGCGTCATCCACTCCGAGGTGATGTTGCCAGAGGGCGCGCCGGAGCGTTTAAACGATCGCGCGGCCTTGTGGAACGAGGTGGAGGCGGGGGAGAAGCGCAAGGACGCGCAGCTTGCCCGCGAGGTGGAGTTCTCGATTCCGCGCGAGATGAACGAGAAGCAGGGCGTCGCGCTCGCCAAGGACTTCGTGAAGAAACAGTTTGTCGATCGCGGCATGGTCGCGGACCTCAACGTGCATTGGGACAAGGCCAAGGACGGCACCCCCAAGCCGCACGCGCATGTCATGCTGGCGATGCGTGACGTGGGGCCGGAGGGGTTCGGCGCTAAGAACCGCGACTGGAACTCGACCGAGCTGTTGAAGGACTGGCGCGAGGCGTGGAGCGCGCATGTCAACGAACGCATGGCCGAGCTGGGGCTAGAGGGCCGGATCGATCACCGTTCCTATGAGGCGCAGGGCATCGAGCTTGAGCCGCAGCACAAAATCGGCCCGGCCGCGTCGCGGCGACCGGAGCAGGGGCTTGAGGCCGAGCGGATCGAGGATCACACGCGCATCGCCCGCGACAATGGCGAGAAGATCATCGCCAACCCGTCGATCGCGCTGGACGCCATCACCCGGCAGCAGGCGACGTTCACCACCCGCGACCTTGCGACGTTCGCGTTCCGACAAAGCGACGGCAAGGATCAGTTCGACCGGGTAATGGGGGCGGTGCGCTCCAGCCCCGAGCTGATTGCGCTGGGCAGGGACGGGCGCGACCAGGAGCGGTTCACGTCGCGCGACATGATCGCGGTGGAGGCCCGGCTTGAGAGCGCCGGCGACGAGCTGGCGGGCCGCGCCGGGCATGGCGTCGCCGATCGCCAGCGGGACGCCGCGATCGGCGCGGCCAGCGCCAAGGGGCTTGTCCTGTCGGCCGAGCAGCGCGACGCCTTCGATCACATCACCGGGCGCGAAGGGCTGGCGTCCGTCGTCGGCTACGCCGGCAGCGGCAAATCCGCCATGCTTGGCGTCGCGCGCGAGGCGTGGGAGGGGCAGGGCTACACGGTGCGCGGCGCGGCGTTGTCGGGCATCGCGGCGGAGAACCTTGAGGGCGGATCAGGCATCGCGTCACGCACCATCGCCAGCCTTGAACACGCATGGGGTCAGGGGCGCGAGCAGCTAGGCCCCAGGGACGTGCTGGTCGTTGACGAGGCCGGCATGATCGGCTCGCGCCAGATGGAGCGTGTGTTGAGCCAGGCGCGCGACGCCGGGGCCAAGGTCGTGATGGTAGGCGACCCCGAGCAGTTGCAGGCGATCGAGGCCGGAGCGGCGTTCCGCAGCATCACCGAGCGGCATGGCGCGGCCGAGATCACCGAGATACGCCGTCAGCGCGAGGACTGGCAACGCGACGCGACGCGCGCGCTCGCCACAGGCCGCACCGGCGAGGCGATCCACGCCTATGATGGCAAGGGCATGGTCCACGCGGCCGACACGCGCGAGCAGGCGCGGGGCGAGCTGGTGGACGGCTGGGATCGCGCGCGTCAGGCCGAGCCGGGCAAATCCCGCGTCATCCTCACCCACACCAACGCCGAGGTCCGCGAGCTGAACGAGGAGGCGCGGGGCCGGCTTCGCGCGACCGGCGACCTTGGCGACGACGTGACGTTCAGCGCCGACCGAGGGACGCGCGCGTTCGCGCGCGGCGACCGCTTGATGTTCCTGCGGAACGAGCGGTCGCTAGGGGTGAAGAACGGCACGCTTGGCACGATCGAGCGGGTGACGCCGGAGGGCATGACCGTCCGGCTGGACGGGGGCCGTCAGGTCGCGTTCGACGCCAAGGATTACGCCCATGTCGATCATGGCTATGCGGCGACGTTCCACAAGGCGCAGGGCGTGACCGTCGATCGCGCCCATGTCCTCGCCACCCCCGGCATGGACCGCCACAGCGCTTATGTCGGCATGTCGCGGCACCGCGACGGGGCGCAGCTCCATTATGGCCGCAACGACTTCGCCGACCAACGCCAGCTCGTCCGCGCCCTGTCGCGCGACCGGAGCAAGGACATGGCCGGCGACTATGCGGTCCCCGCGCAGGACCAGGCTCGCGTGTTCGCCGAGCGCCGGGAGATATGGGGCGAGATCCGGTTCCCGGAACGCGCGCGCCAAGTGGCGGAGAAGGTGCGCGACAAGGCGCGCGGCATGTTCGCGGGATTCCGGCCGAAACCGATGTCGGAGAAAACGACGTCGCCCGAGCGCGTCGCGGCCGATCGGCCGCTGGCGCCCTCGCAGGCCCGCGCGATCGAACGCTATGGGCGCGCCGCGGCCGATATAGGCCGGATGCGGGAGAAGGGGTTGCCGGTGCTGGCGCACCAGGAGAGCGCGTTGCGCCGCGCCGGCGAGGCGTTGGACGCGACCCGGCCCCATGCCGCGCGTGACCTTGCCAGCGCGATCGAGCGTGACCCCCGGCTCGCGCGCGACGCGGCGGAGGGGAACACGGGCGGGGCGGCGAAGGCGATGGAGACGGAGCGCCAGGTCCGCATTGACCCCGAGAAGCGCGCGGGCCGCTTTGTGGAGCAGTGGCAGGGCATGAAGGAGGCGCGCGCCAGCATGGAGCGTGCCGGCGATCGTGCCGGCGCGGAGAAGCTGGGGAAGCGCATGGAGAGCATGGCGGGCGGGTTGCACCGCGATCCGCAACTCGAATCCGTGTTGCGGCGTCGCGCCCCCGAGCTGGCGTTGAGCATGGAGCGGGGCCGGTCGATCGGGCAGGAACTGGCGCAGTCGGTCGCGATCGGGCGTGATCGCGAGCGTGGCATGAGCCGGTAAGGGGGATGGGTGGCGGACGAGGACGACAGCCAGGGAGCAGACGCGGCCGAGGCTTTCGAGGCCATGCGTGGCGAGCTGGCGCTGTTGCGCCGCGCCGTGGAGGGCTTGGCGGCCGAGCGCGGCGCGATCGACGTGCCCGATTATACCGAGACGTTGGGGCGGATGCAGCAGGGCGTGGACGCCACGGCCGACCGGATCGCGGTCATCAACGACGTGATCGCCCGGAGTCCGGCGCTGGCGATGACGCCCGAGCAAATGGCGCAGCGGATCGTGGCGGCGGGTAACGCGGCCCGGCGCGAGGATCAGGCAGCGCTCGCCAGGGCGGGCGAGGACAAGGCCCGCGTCATGGCCGAGCTTCGCGCCGTCGCCGGGTCCGCATGGACGCGAGCCGACCAGAAGAATCGGCAGCTATGGTTCGGGCTGGGCGGGGTCGCGATCGGCATCATCGCATGGGCGATAGTGCCCGGCCTGGTCGCGCGCGAGGTCGCGCCGGCGAGCTGGCAATGGCCCGAGCGCATAGCGGCGCGGTCGTTAGACTTGCCGCGTTGGGAGGCGGGGCAGCGCTTGATGCAGAGCGCGAGCCCGACCGCGTTCCGCGCGATCGTCGCCGGCGACAGGATCGTGACGGCCAATCGCGAAACGATCGAGGGGTGCAGCAAGGCCGCGGTTCGAGCGCGCGAGACGGTGCGATGCACGATTAAGGTTGGCGGTAATCACCAGTAGGCGTGCAATTCCGGGCTTCGTAACC
>MDSZ01202462.1_pt1 | contig 13644 bp, 14 predicted proteins | sample 811201 | NCBI WGS metagenome assembly MDSZ01 (sample SAMN05326647, study PRJNA326480) | marine metagenome | isolation source: seawater | place: Indian Ocean: North | collected 2010
ATCCAAGTGACATAATTATTTATTTAAAATATAATATTTATTATAAAAAAATTGATTAAATTCTAACATAAAAAATATTTAGTAATATTAATATATAAAAAAATGATTATTCCAGTTAGATGTATGACTTGTGGTAAAATTATTGGTGATAAATACCAATATTATGTATCTAAAACAAAAGAACTTGGAGACGAAGATGATATTAATATAATAAATATGAATGCAAAAACATTAAATAAAACTAAAAAAGGTTTAGTTATGGATGAACTAGGATTAAAAAGATATTGTTGTAGAAGACATTTTCTAACACATGTTGATTTAATCGATATAATTTAATTTGTTTCTTTTAACTTTTATTTAATCTATAATATTAATATAATATGTTAGTTGAAAAATACAAACATTATATAATATCATTTTTATTATTTAGTCTAGTCATTATAATGAATTTAAATATTAATAAAAATAGTAAATTAATTTTATTACTAATATCACTTATATTTTGTATTTATGAACCAAAATATTTAGCACCATTTTTAATTTCAATAGGTATAATTTATATTTGTAATAAAAAATTTAAAAATAATAATATAGAGTCTTTTCAAAACAATAATGCAACTGTTTATAATAAAGAAAATTTTGATATTCTACTAAATAAGTTAAATAATAATAATATTTTAGAAGTTAGACATTTAGAAAAAAGTATACAAGACTTTTTAGATAATATGAATGAAGAAATTTTAAAAAGTTATGATGAGGAAGAACTCAAAAAAACTAAATTTATAAAAGAAATTAGCGATTGTTATTTTTTTAATACCGTAGATGATTATAAACTTATTATTAATTTAAATTATAACTACAGAAATCTTATTGATTTACAAAATAAGTTAGAATTTTCAGATTTTACTTTTGAAGAAGATTTTAATGATGATCCAAAACGTAATGAATTAGAAATTAATTTAAATAATGAAACATTAAAAAAATTAGGTTTATTAGTATATAAAACAAAATTTAGTAATATCAAAAGATTTTTTATTGAATTAATAACAAATTTTTCGTTATATACAATTCTAAATAATAAATATATTTTAACAGATGAAAACCAAAAAATTATAAATAAAGAAATATATGAGTTAGTTATAATTATATTTTATATTCATTTTTCTATAAATAAAGAATTTGATTTTAATCAAGTAGTTAGTATTGATGATATTAATTTATATAATGTTATACAAAAATATTTTGATAATGATAGAAAAAATGTAAATAATAAAGATTTAGTATATGAACAATTAATTGATAGAATTGATAGTATAAATAGCTATCAACTTAAACCTAACTTATTTTTTTTTCCTAAACAAATTAATATTTTAAATAAATTTTTAGATAATAATTTAGAATCTTCAATAGAGGGTGATGTCGTTAATTTAATATTTGATAATATTACTAATGAAACTGAATTAGAAAATTTCTTAGATTTTTATATAACTGAAATTAATGACCATTTTGATAAACTAAAATTGTTAGATATTAGTTTATATAGAGTTATTGGAAGAAAAGAAAGAAAAATACAAGAAATTAATGTTAAGAGTAATTATTTTATATTATTTTTATTACAAAGAAATTTTGATTCTATTTTAGAAAAAATCGACGAAAAGGGAGATTTATTAAATTTATTATATAATAAAAAACGCCCTATATTTTCTTTACAAGTTAGCAATGAGTTAGAAATTGAACAGAAATATAATTTTACCTCAGTTGATGATGTTTTTTATGAAAATATTTTTTATTATTTTGGAAATTTAAAAAATAAAAAAAATATATTCAAAAGAATATTTATTTATCCTGAAAAACAAATATTCCCTACACCATCACAAACAAAAAAATCAGATTCTAGAATAAATACATTTTCTGAATATCAACAAAAAAATTTTGAATTAGAATTAGATGATTTTGTAGATGATAATAAAATAAAAGAAAAACAAGAAGAAGCTCTAACAAAATATTATGAATTTTTAGATAAAGAAAATTATAGTAAAATTAATACATTAGGAAAACTTGCAGAAGAAAGAAATAAAGAATTAAAAATTAAAGAACTCAGTTTTGATAAAGTAATAGATAATTTTGGTAAAGAAGTTTTTAATATTATTGATGAAATAGGTGAAGTTGTAAAAAAATTTTATAAAAATGAAAATCTTGAAAGTTTAACAAATGAAGTAAATGAAAATTTATACAATCCAAAATTTAAAGAACATTTTAATGAACCTAATATGTCAATGGATACTAAAAGTAAATATTTATTATTTATTAAATCAATAATAGGTATATTACTTAAAGAAGGCAGAATTGTATATGTTGGATTTATTTTCATTATAATTGCATTATTTTTATACTTTATTGATGCTGGGTCAAATAATAATACTAATAGTCCTTCTAAAATAAATTCTATATTTGATTTATTAAAATTATAAAAATACTTATAACTTTTTTTTTATATTATTATAATGAATTTTAGAAATTTTATAAATACTCATTTATTTAATATTATTCAGTATAAAAATAAAAGCACTTCTGGCAAATCAAAACAAGAAATATTTTTTTTTCAAATAGGTTGTTTTCCTATTTTAGAAAAAAATTTAAATCACGAATACCCAAATTTTATTGAAACTTGTAAAAAAGAAAATATGAATGTTAATCTAGTTTTAATAGATCCTATGTATAAAGATTTTTTAAATAATAATAATATTAGAGATAGAATTAATAATTACTCTATTCCTACTTTTGTTTATGAAAAAAATATATCTAATTCAGAATATAATACTTTAATTGAATTTTGTCATTTTATAAGTAATTTTGATTGTTTAAGTATTATTATGGAAATGAGTGGTTTAGAAAGAAAACAGTTTTTTCAAAATGAAAATCAAACTAAATATCTATATATTACCGATTCAAATTGTTTAATAAATACAAATGATATTTTATATAATCCTTTATTAATTAAAGAAGAAAAACAAATAGATATAAATGGAGAAGTTAATACATATATTAGAAATTATTTTTTTAGTTTAGATAATGATGATCAAATTTATGAACATTTAGATTATGAAGATCCTAAAAAAGTAATATATTTAGGAGCTTATTTAGATAGATTATTAATTTTAGCAGAATCATTTTATTGTAAAGTTTTATCTTTTTTGTATATTAAACCTCCTAACTTTTCTAATGATTTAGAATTAAATTATAATAAAAATTATAATAAATTTAATCAAATAATTGAAAGTTTAAATCATAGAATGATGACTGATAGAAATAGATTAGATAATTTATTAGATGAATTTTTTAATTCTGAATATCAAAATTTAGAAGTATTTATTAATAAAAAATTATGTTATATTTTTATTAATTATCTATATTATAAGTGCAAGTCAAATATAGAGTTAATAGAATTGTATTCAGAAAGTATTTTATTTGAAGATGTTAAAAGTGCAAGAAATGTTATTTCTTTTTTAAAACAAGATTTATGTTCTTAAAAAGTTGATTTTTATATTTTATTATTTTTTTTTATAAAAAAATGGATTTTTCTAACATACAAGAAAGTGATATTGCACTTAAACTTCCAAATATGACTATCCTAAAACCTCATATAAAAAAAGGTATTCTTATTTGGACTAAATATAATGAAAAATTTCCTAGTATTCCCAAAACTGGTCTAAAATCGCGTTTTAAGTTAGTTCAAGAAGGTCTAATGAGTCCAATTGGACCACAACATAAGAGTATCTTTTTCAGAGCACCTTATAGTAAACCATTAAAGATTGATTATACAAGTCTAAGGACTGAAATTGAATGTCTATATAATTCAAGTGGAATTAAACTGGATGATGGTTTTTACATGAATAAGGTATTTATTCGAGTTGATCCACGAACTACTTATACATTTTCAAGTGAGATTAGAGATGTATTTACTTATCCAGAATTTTATTATAAACCAGATATTATAAATAAATCTAAAAAAACAATGATTGATTACCTAGATATAATTCGCAAAAATGAAGAAATTACACAATCTTGTATAATGGGTTTTACACCAGTTTATAATCTTTTCACATCTAGAGCACACTGTTTTTTAAGTGATTTTAAATGCAAGGCACCATACAATCCTTATAAAATTAATGTTTGTTCAGAGGTATTAGCAGATATTGACATTCTAGATCCAGAGTATTTCTGTATAAATTAAAAAAATTTAAATAAAAAAAGAAATATTTTTTTAAGAAATAATATATTATTTAAGTTTATCTTTTTTTTATTTATTATATAATAATATAATGAATTCTCTAAACTCAACAAATAATGAAGATACTTATATTTCAGATATATCAAAAAACGATTTATGGGATATAATATATAGTTATTTTAAAGATACAGAAAAAAATCGTAATTACTATCTAACTAATCATCATTTAGATTCATACAATGATTTTATCTTAAATAAAATTCCCCAAACTTTAAAAGAAAATTCACCTCAAACAATATTTTTAGGTAAAGATTCTAATACTAAAAATTTTAAATATGAATTAGATATTTATTATGGGGGTTTAGATTGTGATAAAGTATATTTAGGAAAACCAATTATTTATCATCCACAAGATAATACTAAAAAACAGATGTTTCCTAATGAAGCAAGATTAAAAAATCTTACATATGCATCTCATATTTTTTGCGATATAGATATAGTAATAAGAATAAATTCAGACGATTCATCTAATTCAAATCTATCAGATAATGAAAGTGAATCAGAAAATAAAAATAATACTAATACTAACAAAATAACTTTTGAAAAAATATCTCTTGGTTTAATACCTATTATGTTACACTCAAAAATCTGTGTTTTATATAATCAATCATTCGAATCTCTAAAAATGATGGGAGAATGTCCATATGAACAAGGTGGATATTTTATTATTGATGGTAAAGAAAAGATTATTGTTTCACATGAAAGAAAAGCAGAAAATAAAATTTATGTTCAAAATATTAATGATGATTATTATAGTCATTCAGTAAATATTAAATCTGTTCCACAAGGTAAATTTAAATATCCAAAAACTACAGAAATAAGTATTAAAATTAAAGATGAATCTATGGAAGTTAGACTGCCAGGATTTAGTAAAAGAATTCCATTATTTATTATTTTTAGAGCATTAGGTTTTGAAACTGATAAAGAAATTTTAGAATTAATTTTAGGAAATTTAGAAAGTGATGTAAATAAAGAATTATTAAATGAATTTTATAGCACTGTTAAAAATAGTTCATTTTTATATAAACAAATAGGATGTATTACATATTTGAAAGATTTTACACAAAATGGAACTATTAGTGAAGTAATAAATATTATTAATAATGAATTAATACCTCATATTGGTTATGATTATACAAATAAAGCTTACTTTTTAGCTCATATGGTAAAAAAATTAGTATTAAATAAAAAAAAAAATAATTGAAAATACAGATAGAGACAGTTTTGCTTTTAAAAGAGTAGATTTATCAGGGTTTTTATTAGCTGGATTATTTAGAGATAATTTTATTCAATTTCAAAGAAATGCAAAAATAGAAATAGAAGCAGAATATCGTTATAATACAGCAAAATATAAAACTGAAATAGATACAATTATTAATGAATCTAATTTAAGAAAAATATTTTTAGTTGACAAAATGAATAAACCTACCTTAAATGCATTTAAATTAGGCACTATTATTAATAAAAAAGGTTTAATTCAAACCTTAGGGAGAAGAGGATTTGCAGATTATTTATCACACACAAGAAGAATAAATACTCCTACGGATAATTCACAATCCGGAGGAGGTATTATGATGGGTCAAAGAAAATTACATTCCACACAGTATGGAATTATATGTCCAATTGAAGCACCAGATGGAGGAAATGTTGGTATAAAAAAACATATGACAGTTATGACTAGTATAACTTTTGGTTGTGATACAAAACCAATTGAAAAATGTATTAGAGAATTTGGATTAATATATTTAAATGAAATAACACCAGATGAATTAGAAGATAATGGTAAAGTATTTATAAATGGTAACCTTTTAGGTATTCATCAAGATACAGTTTATTTATTAAAAATACTAAAATTATTTAGACGTAATGCATTTATTAATATTTTTACATCATTACATTTAAATTCTAGATTTAACGAATTATATATTTCTACTGATGGTGGAAGATGTTGTCGACCTATTGCTATTGTAGAAAATAATAAATTATTATTAAATAAAAAACATATCAAAGGTATAAATGAGAACATGTATGATTGGAATAATTTAATCATGGGTTTTAGTTCAAATAAAGATAGAGATGAATATTATAATTGCGATTATAAATCACCAGAAAAGCAAAAAAATTTAATAAAAAACTTAGAAAAAAATCAAGGAGTTATAGAATATATTGACACTGATGAATTACATAGTTGTTTAGTTGCTACAACACAAAGAATTCTTGAACGAGCAAATAATTTAACTCAATATACTCATTGCGAATTACACCCATCTATGATATTTGGAATACTAGGTTTTATTTGTCCATTTAGTAATTTCTCCCAATCTGCTAGAAATGTTTTTGGTGCTGGTCAAGGTAAACAAGCTTGCGGGATTTATGTGAGTAACTACAGAAATAGAATGGATAGTGGAGTTCATATTTTAAATTACCCAGAAAAACCAATTGTTAATAATAAAATGAATGAATATATATTTAATAATAAATTACCTTGTGGTAAAAATATTATTGTTGCAATTGGTTCTTTTGGTGGATATAATCAAGAAGATTCAGTAATCATAAATAATTCTTCATTGGAGAAAGGTTGTTTTATAACAACATATTATAAAACTTACGAAAGTTATGAAAAATATGATAAGAGAACGCAAGTTAATGAAATATTTTATTCACCCGAAAATGATGACAGAAATGTTCCATTACATAAAGGTTATAATTATAGTAAGTTAGATGAATTTGGTGTTGTTAAAGAAAATACTTATGTAAATCAAGATGATGTTATTATAGGACAATATGCAGAAAGTCCAGAAGGACTAGTTGATATTAGCACAGGGGTTAAAAAAGATGGTGGAGGATTAGTAGATAAAGTTTACATGTTTAATACTAATTCAAATAATAATAAAATGTGTAAAGTTAGATTATCTTCAACTAGATTTCCAGAACCTGGTGATAAATTTGCTAGTAGGCATGGACAAAAAGGAACAATTGGTATAGTTATGAAAGGTGAAGATATGCCATATTCAAAAGATGGTATTGTTCCAGATATGATTATTAATCCTCATTGTTTCCCAAGTAGAATGACTATTGGGCAATTCTTAGAATCATTAGGAGGTAAATTAGCTGCATCATTAGGTTTCATTTTAGATGGAACACCTTTTGAAGAACAAAACATTAGAGATTTAGGTTCTATTTTACAAAATAAATGTAATTTTGACTCCAGGGGAACTGAAATTTTATATAATGGTAGAACTGGAAAACAAATGAGCACTGAAATATTTATTGGACCTACATATTACCAAAGATTAAAACAAATGGTTCAAGATAAGATTAATTCAAGAGCACCGGGAGCAATTAATTATCTTACAAAACAACCACCTGCGGGTAGAGCTGCCGGCGGTGGTTTAAGATTAGGAGAAATGGAACGTGATGCAGTTATTTCACATGGAATTGCAAACTTCTTAAAAGAAACTACTATGGATAGATCAGATGCACATACTTGTTATGTAAGTAATCATACTGGTGAAATAGCTGCTGTTAATCCAGAAAGAAATATTTTTATTAGTCCAAGCACAGATGGTCCAATACATTTTGAAGGTAGTAATAATAGAAATTTAAGATTAAAAGTTCAAGACAGAAAAAGCACAAGTTTTAGTAAAGTTAAAATACCATATTCTGTTAAATTATTAATTCAAGAATGCGAAGCCATTGGTGTAAATTTAAGAATTATTACAGATAATAATAATAATGAATTAAAGGTTTTAGAAACTCAAAATAATGAAGATAATATTGATAAAAAGAAACTTAATACTATCAAAAAAAAATAATTTAATTAAAAAAAATTGAAATTATAAATTATATTAAAAATTATATTATAATAATATAAAACTACTATAATGGATTTTGAAAATGTTTACAGATCTAGATTTATAATTTATAAATTACTAAAATTAAGGGGTTATGATACCTCAAAATATGATAATCAGAGTAAAGAAGAATTAAATATTTTATTTCAGCATCATAGTAAAAAAATTAATACTGAACTAGATTCATTAGATATGTTTATAGAAGGGAAAAATAATAATATATTAGTAAAATATTTATTATCTGAAAAAATAAGAAGTAAACTGATTGAAAAGCAGATTGAAAATCAATATTCAAATTTACTAACTGATGAAGATACTTGTATTTTAATTACCAAAGAAAATCTTAAAGAAAGTGATAAACTTAAATTTAAAGGTGGATTAGATGAATTCTTAAATAGAAATTTTATGACAAAAGGTAGATTTATTCAAATATTTTGGCTTAATACATTATTATTTGATCCTACAACACATATTTTAAATCCTAAATATAAAATATTAAATGATGAAGAAAAGAAAGGAATACTGCACAAATATAATATTGAAGAAAATTTACTTCCAAGTATTTTAATTAATGACCCATTAGGAATGTTTTATGGAGTAAAGTTAAATGAAGTTATTGAGATTATAAAACCTAGTGAAACAAATGGATTTACAAAATCTTATAGATTATGTATTAATTAATTATTTATCTCTTGATTTTCATAATATTTTTCAATATATTCTTTTGCTTTTTTAATACCTTGATGTGAACAGTATTCTAATATTGGAATGTGTATTTTTAATTCATCATAATTATAATTATTTATAATGTCATTACATATTTTATTTGCATCAACATCCAATTTATTATTTTGAATAATTTCTAAATTTAAATTATTCTCATTATTAGATAACATTTCATTATTAATTTTTTTTTTTTCTATAATTATATCAATTTTATGTGAATAAACAAATGCAGGATTCTCATAATTATTTGTTTTAAAAACTTGAATATTTATATTTTCTAATTGTAAATCATCAGTATTATTGTTATAGTTTATAACTTTAAATATTAATGGAGATTTATTCGTATTACCTTTACCTTTTCTAACAATATCTTGTTTTTGAAAAAATTCAAATTCTAAATCAAAATCTAATTTAAATATAAATTTATCATTCGGTATTTCATAATCAAAATTTAATAATATTTCTTCATTAAAATTAAATATATTTTTTTGTATATTATTTTTATCTGTCAATTTTATATTAAAAATATTATAATTTTTGTCGTTCAAGTTATTTTTTATTTTAACATTATCATTAAGTAATATTTTTGCTGCATAATCATTTGTATTAGTAATTTTTATTAGTTTATCATTTTTATTATTATTTTTTATTAATTTTTTCTCATGAGGGAAAATTATAAAAATAGAACTAATTATCATAAATGCAATAATTATAAATAAAATATTATTTTTCATATTACTATTAAAATAATAAAAAAAAATATATTGATATAAATTATAAATATGAATTTTCATTTAGCTGAAGATTATCTAAGAATAACTAATAAAGAAAAAAATACAATTATTGAATATTCAACACCTATAATAACAGATATAGTTAATTCAGTAAAAGAATTAATATCTTCATTACACTCTAATAATTACGATTGGAAAAACAGTAGCAATACATTAGTTTTTACTATTATTAATAAAACATTTATTTTTGTTAATAAATATAAAAAATTTACAATAGATGAAAAAAAAGATTTTTGTTTTAAACTTATTGAAAAATTAATTGAAAAAGAAGTTAGTGATTTAGAAATTAGTGAAGAACAAAAAAATTTATTAAAATTAGGAATAGATACAATTATTGAACCTCTAATTGAAATGACAATTTTAACAGCATTCAAAAAAATTAATTACAAACAATCTTGTTTTTCATGCTCTAAAAAATAAATTAATATTTAAAAGAATTTTTATCTAAAATATCTAATGCTTTTTTAATGTCTACCATTAAGTTATCTAGAAGTTTATATGGAAATCTTGGTTCAATTTTTAACTTAATTTTTAAAATACTATAATCACCCATTTTTTGAAAAATTAATAGTTGATCATTACTATCGCCACATAAATGAATATTAACTTCATCATATTCTACTTCTTCATTAAAATTTTTTTTTAATGGAAATTCTTGTATTATTTCTATATTATTATTCATAATTAATAAATCATAATTTTGTAAATTAATAATATCTTTTTCTAACATATTTTCTTTGTGAATTTCATTATATTTATTATTAAAAGTTTTAAGTTTAAAATCAAGATATCTGTATACTTTTCCTTGTGAATAACTTAACTTATAATTCCTAAATTTTTTAATTACTTTTGAAAATTCTATCTCATTATTATCATGGAAAGTAGTTTTAAAGATTTCTCCGTTTACTTTTTTACCAAAATGCATTTCAATAAAATTTGTTTTTTCATAATTTTTAATTTGATTTTCAATAAATTTACGAATATTGTCCATTTTTTTTCAATGTAATACATAAAATATATATTATCAATTTTTAAATATTTTTAAAAATTGATTTAAATAATTCTTACCGTATTTCACTATAATGTCTATCTGTATTATTAAATTACCTATTACACAAAATGAAGAAGAAATTAACATTTTTTGTAAAAAAAATGAATCTTATAATTTAAAATCATTTTTAAAAAAAATTAATTTAGAAACTGATTCTTATAAAGAACTTTATAAATGGGATTTGGATAACAAGAAAACATTATTATTAATAGGTTCAAATGATGAATCAAACGAAGAAAATATGAATAAATTACCAATTTCTGATGAATATCAATTTTATGGTGATTTATATTGTGTTTGTTTAAATAACAATAAATATACAAATCTTGATATTGAAAATTTTGAAAATATTTATCATGCACTATATTCAAATTTAGAAAATTTAGAAACAGATGAAGAAATTTATAGTTCTGAAGAAGAAAATATAAATAGTATTGATATTGATGATGAAGAAAATTTTATGGAAGATTACGGAGATAATTCAGAAGATGAAAGTTATGATGAAAATGATAATGAAATAGATAATGAAGATAAAAAAAAAAAACTTATTCGAAAAAAAAAAATAATTAAAATTAAAGAACAAGAAACAAAAGATATTATTTATGAAGAAAAAGAAATTAAAGAATTAAAAAATGAAACTAGAGTTAAATGTTTAAATATTTTATATTCTATAATTGATGATATAACTGAGGAACAGAAATTATATTTTAGAGAAGTTGAAAGAAATATATTTAACTTTTGTTTTAAAAAAAGTATCGAACGAAATATTCTACCTACTTGGAATATTTTAATCAAAAATATTTATATTAATAAAATCATGTCTATTTATACAAATTTAGTTAAAAATAATTATGTTAAAAATAATAGATTATTAAAGAGATTAATAAAAAAAGAATTTACACCAGAACAGTTAGTTAATATGACACCACAAGATATGTTCCCAGAAAATTGGAAAGAATTAATTGATGAAAAATATAGAAGAGAAAAAATACTTTATGAAACTAAAAAGGAAGCAATGACTGACCAATTTAAATGTAGTAAATGCAAAAGTAGAGAAACAGCATATTTTGAAATGCAAACTAGAAGTGCTGATGAACCTATGACAATATTTATTACATGTCTAAATTGTGGTAAAAGGTGGAAAAACTAAAATATATTATCATCAAATGTTAAATCTTCTAATTTCCAGTATTCTCTTTTATCTCCAAATTTTTTTGCTATTATAAATGGTGATTTTCTTTGACGCATTTCTTCTTTTGCTATTTTAATAGGATCACTTAAATCAGGTGTTAATTTAATAAGTGGTTCAGAACCCATAGCAATTTGTTGTGCTCGCATACCTAAACATTGTGTATATTCAAATTTATTTAGTAAAGGTTGTGTTTTATTTTTACTTATATCATAATTTTTATATAATTTTACATAATCATCAGAATCATTTATGATTTGTTGATAGGACATTATATTATATTATATATTTTTATTTTTAAATTTTATTTTCAAATTTTTTAAATAAAAAATATTTTATTGATTTATATTTTTATCTATATAATTATTATAATTTTTCTTGTAATTTTTGTATTCTATTAATAATTTTTCTTAAATTATAATTTAGAACTTTTAATTCTCGTTCGCATAGGTCTAGTTGAGAATAAATTTTTATTGATTTTTCATTAATAAAAATACTATGAAACCATGCTTTTTTTAATTCTTCTTGCAATTTTTTCAATTTTGAATCATATAAAAATATACCTAATATTGGATTTTTTTTTTTTTCAAATTTCAAATTATGAATTTTTTCATATTGTTCTTTTTCTTCAATCTGAAATTCATTAAACAGAAAGTCTATATTTTCTTTATTATTTCTATATTGAATTAATTGTTTATTAAATTTTTCAATATCTGAAATTATTTTTTCTTTTTGGGTATTGAGATTGATAATTTTTTTATTAATTTTTTCTATATCTTTTGATTCAATCATCTTCTATTCAATTTTATTTTTTCAATTAAAAATCAAATTTTATAAAAACTATTCAATATTAAGTATATTTTATTAACCATAATTTACTTTTAGATTTGTATTTATTTAATATATTATTATCTAAATGATTTTTTATTTCATCATAAGACTTATTATTATTTAAACCTTTAATATACCAGAATTTACCTCTTGAAGGTTTTACAATTATTGATGCTTTAATTTTTATAGCATAATTTAAAACTTCTTCAAATGTATCAGATGAATTTAATGTTGTTTGACCAATTCCCCAAGAATTAAATATATCAGTATTATATAAAGTTATTGATTTTATTAAATCCATTTACTATATTTTTTTGTTAAATATATTAAAGTTTTCAATTTTATTTAATATATTATTGATATTTATAATAAATTAAACTTAAATAATTTGATCCCAAAACTTAAAAATATTTTTGTAAATAAAACACCAAAGAATAATAAATGTGAATACGTATACGATAAAGAATACACAATTCATTCAAAAGTTTTTCCAGATTACAAATATTTTTATGATACTAAATTAATTAATTTAGTTTATGAAATATATAAATCTGATTTTATTAATTTTAATTATAGTAAAATACCGCCTTTTTAAATATTTAATAAATTTTTTATACTAATAATATTTTTCTACAAAAACTCCAAAATCATATTTTTTTTGGTTATAAATTATAAAAAAATTTTATTACTAATTCATTTATATTAATACAAATAGATAATTGAACTCTCTTTCAAAAAAATAAATATTTTTCTATTCATTAATTTGTTTTTAAATATAATAAAAATTGTATTTAACTACTATTATTTAATATAAATAATTTTTTTGAAAGTGATTTATGTTTAGAAATAAAATTTAAATTTTTTAATAATATATATATATATATGAATGATAATATAAAAATTCACAA